>JACXTT010000722.1_pt1 | contig 56697 bp, 54 predicted proteins | sample 9270951 | NCBI WGS metagenome assembly JACXTT01 (sample SAMN15532306, study PRJNA645909) | rock metagenome | isolation source: weathered quartz diorite | place: Puerto Rico | collected 2017-06-21
GGCACGGCTCGTGTCTTTGATCCAGAATTCATTGCCGTCGACCAGAACGACATCGAAACCAGCGTCGGCGATCTGCTGCGCGGTCATCGCGTAGCCAGGCATGCCTGTTTGGCCAGAAACAAGGACGACGACGCGTCCACTACCTGACTTTGGTAGGAACTCTTGCTGTTTTGGACCAGGGTCCTGAGCCCCCGCGCACAATGAAAAGGCCGCAAGCAAGGAGACGAGGAACCGGGGGAAAACACTCAGCATAGGAGCCTCCTTCAGCGCATTGTGATTCTCCCCCCACAGCGTCTTTCGTCCCGCGAACGCAACCTGCTGTGGGAACGGGCCTGGCAATATTTATACGGGCAGTGGTGTCCGCATCACATAGATATTGATGACAGGACTTATAGCCCCCAACTGCTTGACGTGCAAACTTGTGCCCTGTTCAAGCTCAGACCAGTGACAGCTGCAAGTTGCTAAGCGGCCTTCAGCCAACCTCCACAAACTGCCGCCTGGTCACGAACAGCCCCGCGCCCACCGGCACGGCAAGGACCGATATCAATCCCATGTCAAAGCCCAGCGCTTGCTGCGTAGGTAGACGAGTGAGAACGTCATTCAGGCAGGCGTTTTGGGATTCATAAATCAACCTCCGCTGTCACGACTCCCCCACGCCCTTCCTCATCAATTGTCTCCATTCCAAAGCCGTCCTCATCCGGCCTCAGCGGGTTGAACAAGTGGCCATTCCGCCAAGGCCCGGTATTGCCCTTTATGAGACTCGTAAAGCGTAAAACGGTCGGCTCGGAGAAGGAATTCTGGCTGACTACCTGCTTCCGGAACTGGAGATCGATAGTCACGGGCCAGGGTCAAGTGAGGTCGAAAATCTTTGTGCTCTTGATCCTGCCCGAACACCAACATCGCCTGCTCTAGCGCATACGACAGTCGCATCAGCTCTGGCGGAGTATCTTCTGGGGTAAGCACCAAGGCCCTTGACTTGCGCCAAACTTCCAGGCGATCAAGGACAACAGTCAGCGCTTTTCCGGGCAGCTTAACCTTCGATGCGGCTGCACAAACCTCTGCGATCTGGGCCTTATCAACAGCGCCCAGAAAAAGCAGCGTGAGATGAAAATTAGCTGCAGGAACTGGGCGACCGATACTCAGCGAAAGCGATGTACGCCATTGGGAAATAGCCTTTCTCAACGTAGATGGGCAGCTTAGGGCGAAAAACAGTCGCGATTGCGGTTCATTGCTCAACGTCATACCTCTTTTCACGTCACAGGCTACTGTTTGTTCGTGCCTTCGTGCTTTTATTTCTTCGCCCTTTCATTGGCAAGCTTTAATTCGGCCTTGACTCCGTCTGTGAATAAGTGAAGGTCTGAAGGCTTTCTAGCTATCTTTATAACAAACCAAGCGATCGAGTCAGCATTATTGATCGCTTGCTCGACTGTGCTGGGGCGTTGTGCATCGTTCACCCACGTAGATCCATCAAATTTAATATAGCCATTGTCACCCGTTCGCGCGCCCGCATGAGATGCCTCATGGATGATTGTCTGTATGGCGCCACGCTCGCCCTGCAGCATCCTCTCAACCGTAAGGTTGAAGCTTTCAATTTTTACATGTCCTAACTTTTCAAGCGTCGAGCCACCGCCTTTGACGAGAGTGGCAGGAACCACCATTTCCGTGCTACTAGAAGCTAATGCGGGTTTTGGTACCACATAGCCAGCGACATAGGTACCTCTGTCGTGATTGACCACGGCATCGGTGAGGGTAATTGGCAGATCGTGCTCTCTAAGAAACGCTTTGGTACTCGTTAAAATCGTTATTATCGTTGATACATGGCCTTGTATCTTTTCCCCTCCCCACCCCGTCTTATCTAACAGGAAATAACGATTGGCGTATTTTTTAATGCGCTTCTTCTCGGCATTTTCCACATTAGTTGCTTCACCAACTTTGAATTGAGAATATCGATATAACTGTCGACACGCTTCTTCCAACAGTTCAACAGCGGCGATCAAATACGATCCGCCGAGCCGACCCACCACCATTTGATAATTTTGATTCTTGCTTTCTACTTTAATTATGCGTTCTTTTCCAAATGGGAAAATAGGGATATGGTTTTCTTCAGATTGGGAGTCGACAGAGGATGTCGAAAATCTATTCAACTTCGGTGACATAGGAGACTTCCTTGTTGACTGCAATTAAAAAAAACCATTTCCCGCTATGGTCTTAACATCGTAGCCCACCCAATATTCAGGCGCCACTCGAAAATTATAGCCGTCTCGATATACGGACAAGTGCACAGAGACTCCATTCTATCGTCGTCCTTTCGAGCAACGATCTGGGGGGTAGAAATCGTAATATTTCAGCTCAAGAACTAATGCGTCTCGATCTGTGGCGGCATCAAAGGCCTGGATGCCCAGGCCTGATCAGGGGGAGAGCCGTGCAAGTCGTCCGGCGGTGGAGGGAAGCGCCCAAGCTTATGCGATCGTCCGCACCACACCGCCATCTACCCGCAGCGCTGCGCCTGTGGTTGCCGATGCGGGGACACCGCAGATATAGGTAATCATCGCCGCGATCTCGTCAGGTGTTGTAAAACGCTGAAGTATCGACGACGGGCGCGCCGTTGCGAAAAACTCGCGTTCCACTGTCGCGACGTCAACGCCCCGCTCCGCCGCCATTTGCGCCACGAATCCGCCCACGCCTTCTGACGCGGTGGGGCCCGGCAGTACACTGTTGACCGTGACGCCTGTGCCAACGAGCGTCTCGGCTAGCCCTCGTGCGACAGCCAGTTGCGCGGTTTTGGTCATGCCGTAGTGGATCATTTCAGTCGGAATCTGAAGGCCTGACTCGCTCGACACAAAAACGATACGCCCCCAGTTATGGGATCGCATCCCACCCACATAGTGGCGCGAAAGCCGGATGCCGCTGAGTACGTTGACCTCGAAGTAATGAATCCAATCTTCATCGGAAATCTGCTCGAATGACTTCACTTCGAAAATGCCGAGGTTGTTGACCAACACATCGACTTCGGGAAGCTGCGCAATCAGTCTTTCGAAGCCTTCGCGACTGCTCAGGTCAGCGGCGATCCCGCTGACGCTCGCTTCGGGAAGGTCACGCTTAAGGCCACTCACGGCGCTGTCGACGCGCGCCTGGGTTCGGCCGTTCACGGTGACAAAAGCGCCCTCGGCCGCCAGCGCGCGTGCGGTAGCTAGCCCGATGCCGGCTGTTGAACCGGTTACGAGCGCCCGTTTTCCTTTTAGCCCAAGATTCATGACCAACCTCCCAATCAATGGTTAGGGTTTGTACGAAAAGTGCTTGCACGTCGATCATGCTGCGTTGAACACAGCCTGTTCGCCCTGCTCGTGAAATGTACCAATGGCCGGCACCGCTTCGATGGCGGAGTAGTAAACGGTAGATGATCAGGGCAGAGGCTGCAGGTTGGTTTTGATGGTAGTGACCACACGGTTACGGCCTTGGTGTTTCGCGTCATACAGGCGTTGATCGGCTACACGCAGAATGTCCTCAATGGAGTCCCCGTCGCGTCCGGATTGCGATACGCCGATACTCACTGTGACCCCGGTTATCCGCTGCTGGCTGAAATTGAAAGAAGTAGTGGCAACGGCGCTTCGCAGGCGCTCGGCGATTACGCGCGCGCCTTCGAGTGAAGTCTGGGGCAGCAGTATCATGAATTCTTCCCCACCCACTCGGGCTACGCCGTCATACGGCCGGATCGAATCGAAGCACTCCAGCACAAACCGTTTCAGGATGTCATCGCCAACCTGATGCCCGAAGCGATCATTGATGGACTTGAAATTGTCCAGGTCGAGCGCCAACACGGAGAACGGAGCACCGCCGCGCTTGACCCGGTCAATTTCGGCATCGACCCGTTCCATGAAACGACGCCGATTATCAGCGCCTGTCAGTGGATCGGTCGCCGCAAGATGGCCGAGCTCCTGATTGGTTCGCTGGAGTTCCTGCAGGGCACTTTCAGCGTATGCCATCGACTCGGCAAGACGCACCATCAGTTCCGCTTGACTGTAAATCTTCGAGAACGACCGAGTGGTGAGGAACGCTTGCGCTACCCCATAGCTCAACAGGAAGAATCCAGCGGCGAAGATCGCATGGGCGAGCCACCACATATGGTTCCAGGGACGCGCTAGGATGAATGCAAGGGATGACAACGCGAACGCGGTGACCGAGATGGCAAAAATCACCATCAGCGGCGAACGGAAACGACGCAACAGGAGCACTGCCACATTCAATGTGGAAAAAACCAGGGCACCACCTTCAAGCGAGAGGCGTACCACGAGATTGCCGGCGATCTGCGAATTCGCAACGAATGCCACTGCCAGGTCAACCAGCAGGAACAGCCCTATCCAGGTCAACCACGGGCGGGGCTTTGTGCGTTGGTCCACGGCATCAAGTGGTTGATGGTACGACAGCATGCCGACTAACAGCAGAATCGCCATGACCAGTCGAGAAGCCGGGCCGTAAAGCAAGAAAAGCCAGATATTGGAGTGGGCGAGCCCGGTGAACGCGCCATGCAAGGCATAGATCATCACAAAACCGAGAAACCCCAATGTCATCCAGCGCAGCAGCGGATCTCCCGATGACTGATAGCAGCACCAGGTTACGTAAGTAACAAACAACCCCTCCAGGGTGGCGACCGTGATCGCAATGATATGGAACGAGTGACTCTCGAATAAAAGGGTCGGGTCCTGAAAGAAATACAAGTAGCCAACCAGATAGGCCGGAACAAACGCAAACCCTGCGAGCAGCAAGCAGGCATAAAATTTGATTACAAGATGGATCGCGCCAGGCGATTCGCTGGTAGCGACAGAATGACTCATACCCCCCTCATGCAAATCCATTTTGCCCTCACTGATCCGATGCCAACTCCAAAATCACCGACATGCCTGCGCCCCCCACATCATCATGCAAACATCTTGCGATGTTGATATTTTGAATTTCCATTGTAGACCACGCATCACGTTGCGCTGCTGAAGTCGAAAAAACGCATCTGAAAAATTAACCAATAACGAATATCTCGCTTTCTCATCAGCTTAAGGTCCGTTGTCCTTCCTTGAAATCGCCGTACGTATGGCCATCTTTGCCACACGGCTGGGCGTTCAGGGCCAGGTTCAACACTCCTTACACGAGGTGGGATGGCGGATGCCGGTGTACTTGGGACCGGAGGAAGAAGCGCCCTATCGCGACCAATGACCTGCAAGCGGTGAACGGTCGTAGGTCCTCAGAGCCAGGAAGAAACTCTGGCCAATTTCTACTCGACTCTGCAATTCGCTGCGGCCATCCACGAAGGACCGCTTCCGGTCAGAAGTGACCAGTGGTCGTTGCATCTCGCTTGTCGCCGGGGTTTGGCTAAGCTGAATACTGAACCCTGAGTGATAGCGGCCATCAGAGGATCTGGATTGGCATCAAGCCGGTACTCCCGAAGGAGACGACTATGTATGCGGTTATAAGAACCTACCTGGGTGCTGGAGCCAATCAGCTTTTCGGTCTTTTGGAAGAGCGCAAGGCCGACATCGAAGCGACCCTGCGGACAGTGCCTGGCCTCGTCAGCTACACGCTGCTCAATACGGGTGATGGCGGTACGTCGGTGACTGTTTGCACGGACAAGGCCGGCAGCGATGCGAGCTTGAAAGTCGCGCGCGACTGGATTCAGAAAAATGCCTCGAATATCCGCGCGAACCCGCCGATCGTAACGGAAGGGCCGGTCATTGTGCAGATCAAATAGCGCCGTTCCGCATACCTTCCTTTCGAGGGTAGAGCAGGCGGCGCGACCGTCCGATCGTGGCCAAAATCGGGCGCTGCCGGTATCGGGAACTCAACAACCTGGCCACTGCCCCCGCTTCACGCTTACCATACTCCCAACTCGTAACCACCCGCCAATTGTTGGATCCTGAGCGGCTGGACCTGCTCGAAGACGCAGTGAAGCCCTGTCTCACTACCTGGGCTTCGTGCGCAAACCTCTGCCATCACTCAAGAACTTGCAAGCCGAGTAGAAAATATGAATCGTCGTAAAAAAATAAAGCAGTTATTAACGGCTCACGCAAAAAAGGCCAGTGCCAAATTGGCACCGAAAAGCAAGCCTAAATACATTAGTAAAGCTGACCGATTGAAACTGGCTGCTGAACCCAGTCCGGACTCAATCACTTCCCCTGAGAGCTGATCCCTGTATCTTGAACGCCACCGGAAGTGCCCGAGCCCAGGGACGAGCAGCCCGCCCGGCTGATCACTTTGCGCCCCCTGCGGCGGCATCCATGTTGCCGCCTTCCTCCCGTACGTCGTCTCAGGTAATGACCTGTCTCTTCTCCTGCCGCCCCATACGTGGATGGGCCTGGCGTGCGAACATGAATTTTTTGTCATCAACAGAAATGACATAAAGCCATCACGCAATATTGTTACAACCGCTGGCGTAATCCTCATAAGAGCCGCCGCTGTGAACCTTCGTTTCGCCTTCCTCCGCAAGCCTTCCCACCGCCCCGCCCTGCTGCGTCGCCTGAGCATCGGCAAGCGCCTGCTGGCCAGTTTCGGCCTGTGTGCCCTGCTGCTGGCCGCCTTGGGCGGGGTGTGCCTGATGGCAATGCAGCATATTCGCCACGAGGGCGAGTTGATCGAGCAAGGACCGCTGTCGAGTATCGCCCAGGCCGACGCCATCGCCATCGACCTGGCCAAGATGCGTACCGAGGCGGCGCTGTTGCTGGTGTATGCCAACGACCCGGCCGAACTGAGCAACCGCAAGATCAACCTGCAACAGCTCAGCGCCGAGGTGGACCAAGGGTTCACCGAGTACCTGGCCAAGGTCCCGGAAGGGATAGAGCGGGACTCGATCAAATTGCTGCAGGACGCTTCGCAGCAGTTCGTCACACTGTTCAAGCAGGCCATCGAGCTGGTCGAGCAGAAGCACATGAGCGAGGCCAGCAACCTGTCCAACAACGATCTGGCCAACCAGGGCTCGTTGATGGACATGCAGGTGCAATTGCTGCGTGAGCTGAACAAGCAGACCACCGCCCAAGCCCTGGAAAACACCGCCACTACCTTCCGCAAAGTCCAACTGCTGCTGCCCATTGTCATCGGCGTGGCGTTGGCCCTGATGCTGTTGCAGGCCTGGCGCCTGAGCGTCAGCATCACCCGGCCGTTGCGCCAGGCCTTGCAGGTGGCCAAGACCGTGGCCGCCGGCGACCTCAGCCAACGGGTGGTCGCCCATGGCCAGGACGAAATGGCGCAACTGCTGCAGATGCTCGGGCACATGCGCGATCAGTTGCACGCGGTCATCCAGCAGATCGGTGGCGCCGTTGGCCGCCTGAACGCGGCCACCCAGGAGATGGGCGCGATCATGCACGACAGCGCCCAGGACCTGCAGCAGCAATACGGCGAGATCGAACACGCCGCCACCGCCGTCACCGAGATGAGCCAGGTGGTCGAGGAAGTGGCGCGCAATGCGGTGGAGACCTCCAGCGAGTCACGTGGCTCGAATACGGCCGTGCGCGAAGGCCAGCAGCAATTGGACGAGACCATGGCCGATATCGGTACCCTGGCCGATCAGGTCGAACAGGCCAGCCTTCGCGCCCAGGCGCTGGCGACAGAGACCCAGGGCATCAGCAAGGTGCTGGAAGTGATCCGCAGCGTGGCCGCCCAGACCAATTTGCTGGCGCTCAATGCGGCCATCGAGGCGGCACGGGCCGGTGATGCGGGGCGCGGCTTTGCCGTGGTGGCCGATGAAGTGCGCGGCCTGGCGCAACGCACCGACGCTTCGACGCGGGAAATCGAACAGATGATGGACGGCATCCATCAAGGCACCGGCCAGACGGTCCAGGCCCTGGCCGAAAGCGCCGCCCAGGCGGGCCGCACGCGCCAACGCGCGCAGGTGGCCAAGGACGTGCTGGGAAGTGTTTCCAGGTCGGTGGCCGGCATTGACGAGCGCAACCTGGTGATCGCCACCGCCGCCGAGCAGCAGGCCCAGGTGGCCCGTGAAGTGGACCGCAACCTGGTCCGCATCCGCGACCTGTCGATGCAGACCGCCAGCGGCGCTGCGCAAACCAGCAACGCCAGCCAGGAGCTGGGACGCCTGGCCGTGGAACTGGACGGCATGCTGGCGCGCTTTTCGCTGTAATGCCCTGTTTGTAGCCGGGCGGAAGTATCGGGCTCGGCAACCTGCCGTACAACGGATGATCGGCTCCGCTCGCAGGAATTTGAAATGCACGGCGTTGCTCGATAAAGTCGCGCCCCGATCCAGCCAAAGGTGCCGGACGTTCGCGGTGAAAAGGGGCTGCAGTTGAACGAACAGACAATGTCCATGCGCCTGGAGCGCGTGGCGGCGCATGTGCCCGCAGGTGCGCGCCTGGCCGATATCGGCTCGGATCACGCCTACCTGCCGGTGGCGTTGATGCGCCGTGGCGCCATCACGGCGGCGGTGGCCGGCGAGGTGGCACTGACGCCGTTCCACTCGGCCGAACGCACCGTGCACGAGAACGGCCTGGAGCCGCGGATCAGCGTGCGCCTGGCCAATGGCCTGGCGGCGATCGAGCCGGCAGACGGGATCACGGCGATCAGCATCTGCGGCATGGGCGGCGAGACGATCCGCGACATCCTCGACAGCGGCAAGGCGCGTCTGAACGGCCAGGAACGCCTGATCCTGCAGCCCAACGGCGGCGAACAGCCACTGCGCCAATGGCTGATGGAAAATGACTACCGCATCCTCTGCGAGGAAGTGCTGCGGGAAAACCGCTTCGATTACGAAATCATCGTCGCCGAGCGCGCCGGGCCGGTGACTTACACTGCCGAGGAGCTTTACTTCGGCCCGCTGCAGATGCAGGCACGCAGCCCGGCATTCCTGCTCAAGTGGCAGCGCAGGCTGCGTCAGAAACAGAAGACCCTGAGCCACTTCGCCCGGGCGCGGCACGCCGTGCCCGAGGAGAAGATGCAGGACATCGCCCGGCAAGCCCGGTGGATCACCGACCTGCTGGCTTGAGTCCGGCCCAGAGCCCCAAAGTCGGTACCTGGCCGTTTCTCATTGCGAGACTCAACACTATTGAGCTTGCTTTCGCGATGTGAGAACGGCCATCAGTGCGGCTAGCAGCAGCAAGGCAGCGCTTGCCAGAAAAGTAATGCGGTACCCACTCCCGTCGAACAGCAGGCCGCCGACGGTAGAGCCGAGTGCAATGGAGAGCTGGATCACAGCCACCATCAGTCCACCACCGGCTTCGGCATCCTTGGGCAATGCCTTGGCCAACCACGACCACCAGCCCACAGGTGCCGCCGTTGCGACCAGGCCCCACAGGCCAAGCAATACAAAAGCTGCCACCACTCCGCTGCCAAGGACTATCAAGGAAAGTGCAATGGCGGCCATCAAGAGTGGAATGCAAACCAGGATGCGGTACAGACCTGCTTTCAGAAGCGTGCCGATCAGAACGGTGCCGATAAGGCCCGCCGCGCCGATGACCAGCAGTATCATCGACAACATGGAGACCTCTACGCGGGTGACGGTTTCCAGGAAGGGGCGCAGATAGGTGAACAACACGAACTGCCCCATGAAGAAAATGCCCACACTCAACATCCCCAAAGTGACCAATGGGCTCCTGAACAATCGAAAGACATTGCCAGCACCCGCCTTACGCGGCTCGGCCTTCATGACGGGCAGGCTGATCCACTGCCAGATCAACGCGATGATAGCCACCGGGATCAGACAGAAAAAAGCACCCCGCCAGCCGATGACACCCCCGAGATAGCTTCCAAGGGGTGCGGCCACCACGGTTGCCAACGCATTGCCCCCATTGAAGATTGCCAGAGCCTTGGACACGTTATGGGGCGGTACCAGCCGCATGGCCATTGCCGCCGACATCGACCAGAACCCGCCGATCACTACACCGATCAGCGCACGACCGATCATGTACACCGCATAGTTCGGCGCCAAACCGACGACCAGCCCCGACACGCACATAATCCCGGTCAGTAGCAGCAACAGCGTCTTGCGCTCCATCGAGCCCGCCAGCGTTGAAATCACCAGGCTTGTCAGCACGGCGAAGGCGCCGGAGATAGCGATCCCATAGCCGACCAGTCCTTCACTGATGTGCAGATCCAGTGCAATCGGCGTGAGCAAACTGACAGGCATGAACTCCGAGGCGATCAGCGCGAACACGCACAAACTCATCGCAAAAATGCCACTCCAATAAGCCGGGTGCTCCCCGGCCTGCGGCGGGCCGAGGGCATCACCTGGCGGCGTGTCAATTACTTGGGCCGTCATTCAAAAGTCACTCATCAAGAATTGTGGGCAGAAGCGCCGGCCGTATCAGCCGACCACCGTCAGGTGCCGTGTGAAAAAGGCGGTCAGCCTGCTCCAGGGGATCAGATTCACGCGGTCATACAGGTCGACGTGACCGGCACCGGGAACCCACGCGAGTTCCTTCGGCTCGGCGGCGCGCTTGTAGGCGTCTTCGCTGAACGCTTTGGAGTGCGCCTGATCGCCAGCGATGAACAGTAGCGGGCGCGGGGAAATCGTCTCGATATCGTTGAAGGGATAGAAATTCACGAACCTGACTTCACTGGTCAGGGCGCGGTTCTGCGTCAACTCCAGCGTTCTGCCATTAGGGATATGGATGCCACGCGGCGTGCGGTAGAAGTCCCAGAACTCGCGCGTTACAGGGTCGGTATCCTGACCAAGCTGCACAGGCAGATAGTTCAGGAATTGCAGGGTTCCGGTAGAGAACTCGCCGTAGCGTTGCTCCGCGGCTTTAGCGAGCATGGCCTGGCGTTGCTCCACCGTCACGGAATGTCCCAGACCGTGACGGGTCACGGCGCCCATGTCGTACATGCTGACAGTGGCAACGGCTTTCAAGCGCGGATCCATCTTGGCCGCACTGATGGCAAAGCTGCCGCTGCCACAGATACCCAGTACGCCGATACGGTTGCGGTCAATAAAATCCCGCGTGCCAAGGTAGTCAGCTGCGGCGCTGAACGCGTCGGCATACATTTCGGGGGCGACCTGGTTACGAGGCTGGCCCTCACTCTCGCCCCAGAAAGGTAAGTCAATCGCCAGCGTGACAAAGCCTTGTTCCGCCAGTTTTTGTGCATAGAGCATGGAGCTTTGCTCTTTGACCGCCCCCATTGGATGACCGACGATAATCGCGGCGGCCTTGCCGTTTCGAGGCAGATTCTTGGGCGTCACAAGATTACCCACAATCTGCAGGCTGTATGAGTTCTTGAAGGTCACCTTCTGCACGGTGACCTTGTCGCTTTTATAAAAATTGTCAGCGCCTTCCGGCAGGCTCAAGGCGTTTTGCGAACTCGCTGCAAAGGCAGAACCGCCCGCGACGGAAAGGATGCCCAGCGCCGCGATGCTGGCGCCGGCGGTCTTCACGAACTCGCGCCGATTGATCAAGGCCTCTGTAGTTTCAAGGTGGATGTCAGGTGTGTCGCTCATCGTCGGTGCTCCGCAGAAGGTTAGGTTGCAAAGCTTGACGCATCCTGGATAACCTGATTAGCGGGAGCAATCTTCATGTAGTTGTGAGAAAAAATCAGCAATGGCAAACACCAAAATCAACGACCTCCAAGCCTTTCTTGCTGTGGCGCGAGACCAGAGCTTTACCAAGGCCGCCGCCAAACTCGGTATCACTCCATCCGCTCTGAGTCATACGATCCGGGCACTTGAAGAAAGACTGGGGATACGCCTGCTGGCCCGCACGACACGCAATGTGTCGCCGACAGAGGCGGGAGACCGGTTGATGCGCTCGATTGCCCCACTTTTCGATCAGATCACCGCCGAGCTCGAGGCGCTGAATGAGTTGCGCGACAAACCCAGTGGCACGCTTCGCCTAACCTGCACTGACGATCAGATTGAGTTATGCATTCGGCCGATGCTCGCGGGATTTTTAAAAAATTACCCGGATATCACACTGGAGTTCTACGTCGACTATGGATTCACCAATGTGGTCGAAGAGCGGTTCGATGCCGGCATTCGCATGGGCGAATCGATCAGCAAGGACATGATTGCCGTCCGTATAGGGCCGGATTGGCGGTTGGCGGTGGTGGGATCTCCTGCGTATTTCGAACGCAACGCGGCACCCACAACCCCTCATGAGCTGACCGAACATGCTTGCGTCAATATCCGACACAGGCCTTCAGGTGCGATTTACGCGTGGGAGTTTGAAAGAAACGGCCAAGCCTTTACCGTAAAGACAGAGGGACAGCTTGTTTTCAACAGCATCATGCATGTTCTCAACGCTGCCGTTGACGGCGTTGGTCTGGCCTACGTACCAGAAGAATTGGTTGCCCCCTATCTGGCCGACGGTCGACTGAAAGAGGTCTTGGCCGACTGGTGCCCTGAGTTTCAGGGATACCATCTGTATTACCCCAACAGGCGCCAGGCATCTCCCGCTTTTTCTGCATTCGTCGAAGCGCTGAAATACAGAAGCTAAGCATTCTCTTTGTCGTGTTGTTCATCCACGGACAAAAAAGCCCCGCAACCGAATGCGCTGCGAGGCAAGGAATTGGTTGGTTGCGGCCAACCAAAGGAGCGCGATGAAAAGCGTTTACGGGCCTGGGTCAGATGCAGTCCTGTGCTGCGCGTTGAAAACTCGAAGGCAGCAGGTTCGAGGCCAGCAAGTGCCGCTCGTAGACGAACACCTTACCGCCCTTTCCGGCCTTGTGGGCTTCCAGCACGTTGTCCGCCGAGACTTTGCTCGCCACCACGATCCGGTAGCTGTGCTGGGTCTGCGAGACGGTCGGGTTCAACGCACTGCCCTGCAATTTCGGTACGACGCACTCGGCGTATTGGGCTGGGGTCTTGCTGGTCTGCAAGGTCAGGGTCGGGTCGTTCGGCGCGGAGGCACAGCCGGCGAGCAACAAAGAGCCAAACGCCAAGGCCGGCAAAAATAGAGGGCGCATCAGTCTCTTCCTGAAAATAGCGGTGTATTCGATGCCGACTATTCTCCAGCCATTGCCAACAAAGTAGAACTTGCGTTTCTTGATGGTCACTATTACTTCTAGCGATAGTTGCCCGCCGTGCAGGCAGATGCATACTCAATCACCGCTGGAAAAAATTGATGAGGGTCTCCCCTTGAGAACGTTTGACTTGATCCGCGACGCCGTTTTGCCCGACTTCCGTGACCGGGTGGCCGATTACCTGGTCCAGTACGAAACCGTACTGTTGAGCGAAAATGCCAACGACCCGGAGCTTGTCCGGGACACCGCCAATCAGTTGCGCGGTTATTTGCGCGGGTTGAACACTACGCGGGTGTTGGGCATGGCGGACTGGGAGGAGCTGGATCGGCGGGTGGTGAATACGTGGCTTTAGTGACCGACCGGTGACCGGTTGACGTTGCGTTGATGTGAACGAAATCCTGTTCCGCCCTAACCTTTCCAAACGAAAGGCGAAAGCAACATCACCGCAATAAAAAAGGCCACCTGGGACAGATAGAAAGGCGCCAGCCACTGCTGATTCAGCGCGACGTAGTAGGTGTTATGGGCAACGTCAGCCACGATGATGGCGGCAGTCAGGACAATGCCCGCCCTGGGCTTGATGAAAAGCAGCACTGCGGCCAGCGGATCAAGGAACGTCAACGCGCCCCAGAACACCCGACTGGCCCAGTGGGCGCTGTCCCCGTACCCATAGTCCCAGAACAATCCATGCTGAAAATCCGCTCGCAAGTGGTTGGCGGTGGCCACCAACAGGCAACACGCGAACAACACACGGATGGCGAAGGACAACCTGGGCATAGCGTGATCCGCTTTTAGGAAACAAGCCCGACAGGATATCGGGCAATCACACTACTTTCTCCAAAAATCGACAAGGCATTGGCCAGCCGTTCAAATCACCTTGCGACCTTCTACCGGATACCCCGGATCCGTAAAACCATGAGTCGACGCATGCCCAGGCACGACAAGACCATCGACCAGTTTCTCGTCGTCCGGCCCCAGCTCCAACCCGAGCGCTTCCATGTAACTATCCCAATGCGCCTCGGTACGCGGATCGGCGATAGCCGCGCTGATCAGCGAGTTTTTCAACACCCAGGCAATAGCAAAGGCGATAGAAGTAGTTCCGCGCTCCGCCGCATGACGCGCAATGGTCTGCGCGATTTTCAGTGACTCCGGCCGCCACTCGGTCTGCTGAATTCGCTTGTCGCCACGCCCTGCGCGGGTATCCGCGGGCGGCGGTGCATCCGGTACATATTTGCCACTCAACACACCACGCGCCAACGGGCTGTAAGGCACCACGCCCAATCCATAATTGCCCGCCACAGGCAGTTGCTCGACTTCCGCCGTACGGTTGACGATGTTGTACAGCGGTTGGCTGACCACGGGCCGCTCGATGCCCAGTTGGTCGGCGATGCGGACCATTTCGGCAATGCGCCAGCCGTGGAAGTTGGACACGCCGTAGTAACGGATCTTGCCTTGGCGAATCAGGTCACCGACGGCGCGAATCCCCTCCTCCATCGGCGCGTCGGTCAGGGCGCGGTGAAAATACAGCACATCGATATAGTCAGTGCCCAGGCGCTTGAGGCTGGCCTCGACGGTCTGCATGATCCATTTGCGCGACTGGCCTTGCTCGTTCGGGCCGGCGGTCGCGGACGACGGATAGCCAAACTTGGTGGCCACCACCCAACGATCACGCTGCTCGGCGATCGCGCGACCCACCACTTCTTCGGAACGCCCGGCGTGATAGGCATCGGCGCTGTCGATAAAATTGATGCCGCTGGCGGCGGCCTTGTCGATGATGCGCCGGGAGGTCGCTTCATCGGTCTCGCCGCCAAACATCATGGCACCCAGGCACAGGGGAGAAACTTTCAAGGCACTGCGGCCCAGATAACGGTAATTCATCGGTCACCTTCCATCAGCGTTGAAACAGGATGGCCGAGCACTTGCTCAAAGCCGTGCCATCATCCTAGTCACAAGCCGATTGATGATTAAGACCGAAAAGGCGGATGCAGTCATGAGCTCACATCATGAGTCTTCGGTGTAGCGCAAGGCGTTGATCACCAAGGCCAGTGCACGGGACGACTGCCGGCGACTGGGGTAGTAGATATGCAGTCCGGGAAAGGTCGGGAACCAGTCTTCCAGTACCCACTGCAAGCGGCCGGCGGCAACATGCGGTGCGGCAAGGTCTTGCGGAATGAAGGCGAACCCGCAGCCGCTGAGTGCCGCTTCGAGCATCTGATAGGAACTGTTGAAGGTCAGTTGCCCCTCTACCCGCACCTGCAGTTCGGCCTTGCCCTTTTTCAGTTCCCAGGGATAACAGCCGCCATGGGTGGGCAGGCGCAGGTTGATGCAGTTGTGGCCGGCCAGGTCCTCAGGTTTCAGCGGCGCCGGGTGGGCTTGCAGGTAGGACGGCGCGGCAACGATGACCATGCGCAGGTCTGGCGCGACTCGTACTGCGATCATGTCCTGGGCGACCTGATCGCCCAGCCGTACGCCAATGTCGTAGCGCTCGGCGACGATGTCGGTCAGTCCGTAGTCGGTCATGATTTCGACCTTGATGTCGGGGTACTGCGACATGAACGGCGCCAGCCTCGGCCATAGCACGCTGTTGGCCGCGTAGTCGGTGGCGGTGATACGGATGGTGCCGCGCGGGCTGTCGCGCAGTTCGATGACCTCGGCCAGGCCGGCGTCGATCTCCTCGAAACGCGGCGCCAGGGTGTTGTACAGCTGCTCGCCCGCCTCGGTCGGCGCAACACTACGCGTAGTGCGGGTCAGCAGACGAACCCCGAGACGCGCCTCCAAGGCGCGGATGGTGTGGCTAAGGGCGGATTGCGAGACGCCCAGTTGGGCGGCGGCACGGGTGAAACTGCGCTCGCGGGTGACGGCCAGAAATGCCAGTAGATCGTTGTAACTTTCCCGGGCCATTGATGAATTCCCACCATGAATTCTCGGGATTATAGCGTCATAAGCATCAGCCCATTCATGAGCACTGCTTATGACTTCATGCGGGTTAATGGCCTTAATGAATCTATCCAGGTTTCTTAAGCTCTTGCCACTCGCCGCAGGATTGCCTGCTGCCTTGTCTTTTATGGCCACTCGCCCCAGGAATAGACTCGATGAAACTGTTAGCCAGCGCATTCGCCACACTGTGTTTCTCGGCCATGGCCGGCGCCGACCAGGGCATGTCTCGTCCCGACCCCAAACCGTCGCCGGAGGTGCTGGAAGTTGCGCCCCAGCTGTACAACTACACCACCCAGTTGCTGTTCGGTGAGGTCTGGAAACGCCAGGAACTGGCGCCCCGTGACCGCAGCCTGATCACCCTGGCCGCGCTGGTGTCCAATGGGCAGAGCGCGCAACTCAGTGGGCACATCAAGCTGGGCCTCGACAATGGCGTGAAGCCGAGTGAGATCAGTGCGCTGATCACCCATCTGGCGTTCTATTGCGGTTGGCCGAATGCGATGTCGGCGGCGGGTGTGGCCAGGCAGGTGTTCACTGAGCGCCAGATTCCCGCTGAGCAGATTACCCCGCCGACCACTGAGCCATTGACCCTGGAGCCAGTGGCCGAAGCCAAGCGCCGGACGCTCGTCGATGCCAATGTGGGTAGCGTTGCGCCAGGGCTTGCGCACTACACCAATGACGTCCTGTTCGCCGACCTGTGGCGCCAGGCCGACCTGACCCCGCGTGACCGCAGCCTGATCACCGTGGCCGCACTTATCGCCCAGGGCCAGGCCGCCCAACTGCCCTTCCACCTGAACCGGGCGATGGATAATGGCCTGACCCAGGCGCAGGCTGCAGAAGTGCTGACTCACCTGGCGTTCTACGTGGGCTGGCCGAAAGCGATGTCGGCGGTGCCGGTGTTGAAAGAAGTGTTCGATGCCCGGGACAAGCAAGGCTGATTGATGAATTGTCCTCATAGGGCAACGCAGGTTTGACCGGCTAATCAACTCATGACTCCGCCCGTAATATTGATCGGGTTCAGCAACAGGATCTGCTGGCCTCGGCAGGTTCAGCCAGACCTCACGGACACACCCACGGAGTAATGAACATGACAAACGTCACAGTGGTTATCGGCGCAGGCTCCATCGGCCAAGCCATCGCCCGACGGGTCAGCGCGGGCAAGCATGTCCTGCTGGCGGACCTGCGGGAAGAGAACGCGGCGGCTGCTGCCAAGGTCCTCAGTGATGCCGGATTCGAGGTCACCACGGCGAGTGTCGATGTCGCTTCGCGGGCGTCGGTTCAGGCGCTGGTAAAGACCGCCAGCGCCATCGGCGACATTACCGGCGTCATTCACGCCGCCGGGGTATCACCCTCCCAGGCCCCTCCCGCGACGATCCTGCGGGTGGATCTTTATGGCACGGCGCTGGTGCTGGAGGAGTTTGGCAACGTGATCGCCAAAGGCGGTTCCGCCATCGTCATCGCCTCACAATCCGGTCACCGTCTCCCCGCGTTGACGCCCGAGCAAAACAAGGCACTGGCCCTGACACCCGTCGACGAACTGCTGGCGCTGCCGATGCTGCAACCCGACCAGGTGACGGACCCGCTGAATGCCTACCAGATCTCCAAGCGCGGCAACTCCCTGCGGGTCATGGCCGAAGCGGTGCGCTGGGGCAAACGCGGTGCGCGGGTCAACACCATCAGCCCGGGCATCATCTTTACCCCGCTGGCCAGGGACGAACTGTCGGGGCCGCGGGGTGAAGGCTACCGGCGCATGATCGAGTCCAGTGCCACAAAACGCGGCGGCACGCCCGACGAAGTCGGTGCGCTCGGCGCGCTGCTGATGGGGCCCGAAGGCACCTTCATCACCGGGAGTGATTTCCTGATGGATGGCGGGGTGACTGCTCAGTACTGGTTTGGCGAGCACTTTCAATAGTCGACAATCGTTAAACCTTGTCTCGCTTCATCTGCATGACCAAGGTGAAACGGTCGCTGGGATAAACCGTTTCCGACACGGCAATCAGTGCACCGTCCTGGTCCCGGTACTGGCGAATGATATTCAGCCCGAGGGCACCGGCCTGTGACTTCAGGCTGACCGCCAGTTCGGCAGAGAGCTGAACCGGTCGCACTTGCTGGTCGACGACCTCGATGTGTCTTGAAAACGCTTTCCCGATCAGTGCGGCAATCAGCTCATCGGGGTGTTCCCTGGCCTGGGGGATGACCTCGGCAAACGCCTGTTCGGCGTAAACGTCGGTCCAGCAAAGCGGAGCGTGAGCCTCACTGTTGTCCACCTTGATGCTCGACACACAGAAGTAGTGCCCGCCCGGCTCCAGGCCCAGGCGCCTGGCCAGCGCGATGTCGGCGACAAAATGACGGACATCCTGGATATCCCTGACATGGGTCTCCGCCACCTGCACCAGGTCGGCCACCGACGCCAGCGCCTGGGAGTATCCGCCCCTGGGCGCTGCAGCCTCCACCCGGGTTCCAACCCGCTTGCGGCGCGACACCATGCCCTGCCCCTGCAATTGGTCGATCGCCGCGCGCACCGTCTGCCGGCTCACCTGATACAGCGCACAGAGTTCGAACTCCGTCGGCAGCAATGAGCCGACGGGGTAGCGACCGCTGCCGATTCCGTCGATCAGATCCCGGGCCACCACCGCATAACGCCGCTGATTCACACCTTCCATTCGTACCTCGCTGTCGAGTTGACAGTGTATCAGGAGTCAGGCAATCATAATGTACGGACATAATATATATGTACTAAACAAAACATACAAATAGGACTTTCCCCATGTCGAGTACCGTCTTTGATTCCGCCCTCTTCCGTGACATGTTCGGTACCGCCGAGATGCGTGGGGTGTTCTCCGATCGCGCCCTGATCGAACGCTATATCGAAGTGGAAGTCGCCTTGGCCCGGGCCGAAGCCCAATGCGGGGTGATCCCGGCCGAGGCCGCCGAACAGATCGCCGCCCTCTCGACCTACGAAGCCCTCGACCTTGCGTTGATGCAGCATGAAACCGAGATCGTCGGCTACCCGATCCTGCCGCTGGTCGAGCAACTGTCGAAGCTCTGCGGCGACGCGGGGCGCTATGTGCATTGGGGGGCGACCACCCAGGACATCATGGACACCGCCGTGGTCCTTCAGGTCCGCGCGGCACTGGCGATCGTCGAGCGCGATATCCAGGCCGTACGCGGACTGCTCGCCGAACTGGCCCTGCGCTACCGCGACAGCCCCATGGCGGGCCGTACGCACCTGCAACATGCCCTGCCGATCACCTTCGGTTACAAGTGCGCGGTCTGGCTGAGCATGTTCGACCGTCACGCCGAACGCCTGGTGGAGCTGCGTCCACGGGTGGAGATCGGCCAATTCGCCGGGGCGGCGGGCACCCTCGCCTCACTCGGCGACAAGGGGTTGGAGGTCCAGCAGGCGCTGATGGCCGAGCTAGGTCTCGGCATACCGCAAGCCACTTGGCACGTGGCCCGCGACGGCCTCGCCGAAACCCTGAACTTCCTCGGCCTGGTGACCGGCTCCCTGGGCAAGATCGCCCTGGACGTCATGATGATGATGACCAGCGAGCTGGGCGAGGTGTACGAACCTTTCGTCAAGGGCCGTGGCGCCAGCAGCACCATGCCACAGAAACGCAACCCGATTTCCTGTGAGTTGATGTACGCCGCCGCCAAGGGCGTGCGCCAGCAGGCGGGCCTGATGCTGGACGCCATGATCCAGGACTTCGAACGCTCGACCGGCCCCTGGCAGGCCGAGTGGATTGCCATTCCGGAAGCCTTCGCCTTGAGCGCCGCCTCCCTCGGCCAAGCGAAGTTCATGCTCGCCGGGCTTGAAGTGCGCACTGAACGCATGCGCAAAAACCTCGACATGACCCAAGGCCTGATCGTGGCTGAAGCGGTGATGATGGGGTTGGCCCCGGCACTGGGTCGCCAGGTGGCCCATGATGTGGTCTATGCCGCCTGCCGCCTGGCCAACGACCAGGGCACCAGCCTGCTCGACGCCCTGCTCGCCCAAGGCGAAGCCACCGCGCAACTGGATATCGAGGAACTCAAGCGCCTGACCGACCCGGCCAACTACCTGGGCCTTGCACCGCAAATGGTGGATATCGCCCTGGCGCGCGAGGGCTCCGTCAAACGCTGATCGTCATGGGGCTCATCACGAACGAGCCCCTTTTGCCTGCTGCTCGCCAATAACAACAACGAGATCGCGACATGACCACCCTCACGAAAAAACCGTTCTACAAGGACCTGACGTTTCAGGTCATCGCTGCCATGCTGCTGGGTATTGCCTTCGGTTTCCTGGCCCCGGAACTAGCCGCCAAGTTCAAGATTCTCGGCGATATCTTCCTCAAGCTGATCAAGACCGCCGTGGCCCCCCTGGTGTTCTTCACCGTGGTCCAGGGCATTGCCTCGGCCGGTGATATCAAGCGGGTCGGCAAGGTCGGCTTGCGGGCGCTGATCTATTTCGAAGTGGTGTCCACGGTAGCGCTGGCCATCGGCATGCTATGGGGCAATCTGCTGGAGATCGGCGCGAGCATGCATAACGCCCACGCCAGCAGCGCCACCGCAGCAGCGGCCACGGCCGCCGTTGCCAAGGGCCATGCACCTACGTCGACCCTGGAGTTCATCTACGAGATCTTCCCGGACAATTTTGTCGGGGCCTTTGCCGGCGGCCAGCTCCTGCAAGTGCTGGTGATCTCGGTGTTGTTCGGTTTCGCCTTGCTGGCGCTCAAGGCCGAGCGCCGCGAAGTGATCGAGAACGGCCTGAGCCGGGTCTCCGAATGCTTCTTCGAGTTCATCAACCTGATCATGAAGTTCGCCCCCCTGGGCGCCTTCGGCTCGGTCGCCTATGCCGTGGGCAGCAACGGTACGGCGGTGTTGATCTCGCTGGCCAACCTGGTGCTGATGTTCTACGTGGCCATCCTCTTCTTCATCTTCGTGGTGCTGGGCACGGTCTGCCGCCTCTCTGGTTTCAGCCTGTGGCGCTTTCTCAAGTACATCAAGGACGAAGTCTTCATCGTGCTCGGCACCGCGTCGTCGGAAAGCGCCTTGCCACGGCTGTTGCAGAAGCTGGAAAAATTCGGCTGCTCGAAACAGAGCGTGGGCCTGGTTCTGCCGACCGGTTATGCGTTCAACCTGGACGGCACCTCGATCTATATGTCGCTGAGCGTGCTGTTTATCGCCAACGCCTATGGCGTGCCCATGAGCTGGGAACAACAGCTGGGGGTGATCGCCATCATGCTGCTGACCTCCAAGGGTGCGGCCGCGGTCTCGGGAGGCAGCTTCGTGGTGTTCGCCGCGACAGTGACAGCCATCGGTGTCCTGCCGGTGGAAGGGCTGGCGTTGCTGTTTGGCGTGTATCGCTTCATGTCCATGGCCATCGCCACTTGCAACACCATCGGCAACAGCGTGGCGACGGTGGTGGTGTCGAAATGGTCGGGAGAGTTCTGCGAACAGACAGCCCAAGTCGAATATGAACGCACCCTCGGCCGTGCGCCCGGCGCCGCACTTTGACCATTCCCGACGCGGGTCGAACTGACCCGCGCGCCCACTTCTTCGGAGCAACCTTCATGTCCAGCCTGCGAACCGAACATGACGCGTTCGGGCCCGTCTCGATCCCGGCCGAGCGTTATTGGGGCGCCCAGACGCAGCGAGCCCTGGCCGTTTTCGGCACGGGCAGAGAACAGTTTCCGGCCTGCCTGGTGCGTGCCTTCGGCCAACAGAAGCTGGCCGCCCTACGCGCGAATATTCAACTGGGCGCGCTCCCGGCCGACCTGGCCGGGGCCATTGAGCAAGCGGCCCGGGAAATGATTGATGGTCAGTTCGACGAGCACTTCCCCCTCTCCATCTGGCAAACCGGCTCGGGCACGCAAACCAATATGAATGCCAACGAGGTCATTGCCAATCGCGCCAACGAGCTGCTGGGCAACGCACTGGGCAGCAAGTCCCCGGTGCACCCCAATGACCATGTCAACCGCTCGCAATCCTCCAATGACAGTTTCCCGACCGTCATGCACCTGACCACGCTGCTCGAACTGCGCAACCGACTGCTCCCGGCGTTGGCCAGGCTGCGCGATGAGCTGAACGAAAAGGCATCGGCCTGGCGTGATGTACTGAAAATTGGTCGCACCCACCTGATGGATGCGGTCCCCATGAGTCAAGGACAGGCATTCGATTGTTTTGCCCAGCAGGTCAGCCATGGTATCGCCCGGATAGAAGCCTGCCTGCACAGGTTACGCATGCTGCCCCAAGGGGGCACCGCCGTCGGCACCGGGCTCAATACCCCGGTCGGTTTCGATGTGGCGTTCTGCGCGGAACTGGCCCGCATGACGGGTGAAGTGTTCGAGCCGAACCCCTGCAAATTCGAGGGAATGGGCACTCATGATGCGCTGGTGGAAGTCTCCGGGGCCTTGAATGTACTGGCGGTCTCGCTGACGAAAATAGCCAACGATATTCGTCTGCTGGGATCAGGTCCGCGCTGCGGCTTCGGTGAGTTGCTCGTCCCCGACGACGGCCTCACCTCCTCGATCATGCCCGGCAAGCGCAACCCGACCATCGCCGAGGTGCTGGCCCAGGCCGCGATGCAGGTCATGGGCAACCACACCACGATCACCGTCGCCGGCGCCTCCAGCACTTTCGAGCTGAATGTGGCCAAGCCGGTGTTGATTCACAACCTTCTGCAATCCATCGACGTGCTGTCCAACAGTGTCGGTATCTTCACCGACAAACTTATCAAGGATCTGGAGGTCGATCGTGTGCGGCTGGCCAACAATGTCGAGCACTCACTCCTGCTGGCGACCGTCCTGAATCCGCTACTGGGTTATGACAAGGTGGCAAAGATTACCCAAAAAGCCGCACAGGAAGGGTTATCTCCCCGGGAGGCGACCGTGAGCCTGGGATTCATGACGGAAGATGAATACAACCGGTGGGTACGCCCCGAAACGATGATACGGCCATCGTAGGGGGCGTCGCCTGGGAGCACCGTGAATCGTACTGGCCGGGCCCTGGGGCCGCCACTCAGGAAGCCGCCAGGAACTCGCGATACTGCGCCGCAGTCCGCTCCGGCCGCTCGACCATCGGCAAATGCCCCACGCCGTCCCAGCACTCCAGGCGCGCATGGGGAATGCCCGCGATCCAGGTTTGCGCACTGGCCACCGGGGCCATTCGGTCCTCACGCCCCCACAGCAGCAAGGTGGGGACACGGACATTGTTCAACCAGGGCTCCATGCGCGGGCTGCCATGGAAGTCGTCGAAGATTTCCGCCAGCTCCGAACGCCGCTCGATATAGGTTTGCGACTCCGCCGCCAGCAACACGCCCGGTATCCAGGGTGGCGAAGCCATGGTCATGGCAAAGAACCGATCGAACTCCGCCCGCGAGCGGATCAGGAAGGGGTTCTTGCCTTGATTGACCAACTCTTCCACTTCATTGGGCTGCGGCAGGTTGACGCCTACGGGCCCCATCAACGCCAGGGACAGCACCCGCTCCGGGTAATGCGCCGCCAGCCAGGTGGCGACGTAGCCCCCCATGGAGCTGCCGACCACATGTACCTTGTCGATCCCGCTGGCATCCAGCAGCTCGATCATGCGTTGCGCCTGGGCCGCAATGCTGTAGTCGCCACCCGGTTCGAAGCCACTTTTGCCGTGCCCGGCCAGGTCGGGAATGATCACTGGGTGATCGGCGACGAAATAGCGCGCGAAGCGTATCCAGAGGTTCTTGTCGGCGCTGAAACCGTGAATCAGCAACAGCGGCGGCGTATTGCGACCGGCCCCGCCCTGGAAAGTCGCCAGGGTCATCCGATCAATCGCTACCGGGATCTCCCTCAAGCGCGAGAGTCGCGCTTCCAGCAGCGTGATCAGGTCAGACAACAGCCCGCCCACACGTGGATAGGTCCACCATCCCCACACAACGACGATGGCTATCAGGGCAAGGATCAAGAGCATCAGGGGTTCTCCAGAACGGGGCTCGCGAGACCGGTTTGCGCACGGTCATTCGGGAAATACAAACAGAACTGGCACAAGTCATCAAGACTGCAGGAGCATCCGCTGCCGGAGGCGGCGCCCGTTCTCGCGCCATCGGCTCAATAAATCCCCGGCACCAGTCGCCAGGTGCGGGAACGATATGCCTCGTACTCCTCGCCAAACTCGGCCTTGAGCAAGGCTTCCTCAGAGCGCATGCGCGCGATCAGTGGGATCAGCGTCAGCGCTGTCAGCAACACCCCGACACCGGAGCGAAAGGTCAGCGCCCAGCCCAGCGAATTGACCAGCAGCCCGAGGTAGCTCGGATTGCGCAGGGTTCGATAGATCCCCGTCGTCACCAGCCGATGCCCCGGCTGAATCGCCACCAACCCGCTGAAGCGCTTGCCCAGCACAAACACCGGCCACATCCGCAGTACCCCGCCAACGATAAACAGCAACACGCCGACCCAGCGCACGCCCTCACCGCCAAAGGTCCACCAGCCCAGGCGATCCGTCCAGGGCGCCAGCAACACCAGTGCCAACCCGAGGCCGCCGATGGCCGGGATCACCCAGCGATTGCCGCGGTCCTCACGCACGCCGGAGCTGAGATTGCCTTCGGTGAACAGCGCCGAGCCCGCCAACAGCAATGTCACCACGGCGATCACCAGCAGCGGTGGCTGGGCAACAAACGCCGCCCAACCACCGAATCCCCACACCGCCAGCCCGAGATAGGCCAGCGTCGCCGCGATGCTGAAAAACGCCAAGCGAAGTGAGACTTTCATGCTGTCCTCGACTCGATGAACCTGATGTTTTCAGTTTAGAAGCATCTCCGACCTGATCGGGAATGATCACCCGGTCGGACAATGGGAACCTGCGACAGGCCGGCAACCCTCTAGGACGCGGGTTCCACGAAGTCCCCCAGAAATCCCACTTATTCCACAAAGGAATCAATAAATTCTTTTATATTCTTTTATTGTTTGTTCGTGGACTGCAAGACTCGGCACCAGAATCATCCATCAAGTGTTGAGATCACCATGAAAAAATTGACTGCCCTCACTGCCCTCACCCTCGCCGTCCTCTCGGGGTTGGCCCATGCCGACCGCCTGGAAGACATCAAGAAATCCGGCGTCCTGCGCGTCGCCTCGTTCGACAGTAACCCGCCTTTCGGCTTCATCGATGCCAAGAGCAAACAGATCGAAGGCCTGGACGTGGATTACGCCAAGGCCATCGCCGACAAGCTCGGGGTCAAGCTGCAGCTGCAACCGACCAACCCGGCCAACCGTGTTCCGCTGCTGGTGGCCAACAAGGTCGACCTGGTCCTGGCCAACTTCACCATTACCCCGGAGCGCGCCGAACAGGTCAACTTCAGCATTCCCTACTTCAGTTCCGGCCAGCAGTTCATCGTCAAGAAAGGCACCCTCAAGTCCCAGGATGACCTGAACAAATGGCGCGTAGGCGTGGACAAGGGCACCGTCAACGAAGGTGTGCTGCGGGAGAAATTCCCGGGCGCCAAGGTCGTTGCCTACGACGATACGCCGTTCGCCTTCACCGCCTTGCGCAACGGCAACGTCCAGGCCATCACCCAGGACGGCCCGAAGCTGATCGGCCTGCTGGCCAACGTCCCGGACAAGGACAAGTACGAGGTTCCACCCTTCACCATTTCCAATGACCTGATCGGCGTCGGCCTGCCCAAGGGCGAGACAGCCCTGACCGACGTGGTCAACCAGACGCTGGTCGAACTGGAAAGCAAGGGCCAGGCGCAGAAGATCTACGACACCTGGTTCGGCCCGGACACCAAGACGCCGCTGGCCCGCCTGTACAAGATCGGCGACAAGAGCTGATCGCCCTCCTCGCCGTAGCCCCACAGCCCGCGCGGTTTTCCGCGCGGGCTCTTTGTATTCTGGATGGACACCGTGATCGATGTTTGGTGAATGGCTGGGCCCGCAGTACCTGAAATGGTTGTTCGATGGATTTGTCCTGACCGTAGCATTATCGGCCGTGGTCTGCCTGATCGCCACCGGGCTGGGTTTCCTGATTTGCCTGGCACGCCTGGGCAGCTCGCGCCTGGTGTCCTGGCCGGCACGTGCCTATCTGGCGTTGCTGCGTAACACGCCGCTGCTGGTGCAATTGTTCTTCTGGTATTTCGGCGTCAGCGCCCTGCTGCCCGAAGGTCTGGTGAGCTGGCTGAACATGCCCCATGAGCTGAACCTGGCCGGGATGGACATCAGTTGGCCGTCCTTTGAATTCATTGCCGGCTTCTGGGGGCTGACGCTCTATACCTCGGCCTTTATCGCCGAAGAGTTTCGCGCCGGCGTCGCCTCGGTTCGCCCGCAGCAGCGCGAAGCCGGCATGGCGATGGGCTTGCGACCGGCGCAGGTCTGGCGCTACATCGTGCTGCCCCAGGCCTTGCGCACCGCCCTCGGGCCTTTGCTGGGGCAGTACATGAACGCGCTGAAGAACTCCTCGCTGACCATGGCGATCGGCCTCGCCGAGCTGTCCTACGCCTCGCGCCAGGTAGAGACCGAAACCTTCAAGACCTTCCAGTCCTTCGGTATCGCCACCCTGCTCTACATCCTCGGCATCGCGCTGATCGAAGCAGCCGGACAGTGGATCCGCCAGACCAAACGTTATCGCCAGGGAGCCGCGTGAGCCATGGACTTTTCCGTTATCAGCGACAACATCGAGTACTTCCTGATCGGCGCCTACCCCAACGGCCCCCTGGGCGGCGCAGCGTTGACCCTGGTGCTGAGCGTTCTGTCCGGGATTGCCGCTGCGGTCCTGGGCCTGGTGCTGGGCATTGCCCTGAGCACACTCAAGGGCTGGCCACGGGGGATATTGATTGCCGTGCTGGGTTTCCTGCGGGCGATCCCGGTACTGATGCTGATCTTCTGGAGCTACTTTCTGCTGCCGATCCTCTTCCACGTGGATATACCGGCCCTGTTCACCGTGGTCTGCGCCCTGTCGCTGATCGGCGGCGCCTACCTGGCGTACTCGGTCCACGCCGGTATCCAGAGTCTGCCGGACGGCCAATGGGCGGCCGCCCGCGCCCTGGGCATGCGCCCCGTGCAGGTGATGCGGCTGATCATCCTGCCGCAGGCCCTGCCGATCATGCTGCCCTCGTTCCTCAACCAGTGGGTCTCGCTGATCAAGGACACCTCCCTGGCCTATGTGATCGGCATCGGCGAACTGTCCTTCGTGGCGACCCAAGTGAGCAACCGGGTGATGGTCCACCCCACGGAGATTTTCCTGTTCGTGGCGTTGGTGTACTTCGTGTTCTGTTCCAGTCTTGATCTGCTGGCCAATTTCGCAACCAGAAAGCAGGAGGCGAAGCGCGGTTGATCACACTCTATTGAATACGGATTTCAGCTGGGGCACTTGCCTGTCGGCATAGGGAGACAGCAGATCATTCATTTTCTGTCCTTCATACAGGTTCAGGCGAAGAGTTGTTCCGCCAGCAATGCCACCGCGATGACGATCATGATTGCCCCGGAGCAACGACTGACGATTTTCGCCGCGCTTGGCCGGGTCTGCAGCACCGCCTGGGCGCTGAAGCCCACCAGCAGATAGACCAGGCCGCAGCTGAGCGCATGGAGCAAACCCAGGGCAATGATTTGCGCCGGGATCGACCATGCCGCCAGCGGGTCGGTGAATTGCGGCAGGAGCGCCAGGAACAGGAGAAAAACCTTGGGGTTCAAGCCACTCACGCAAGCCCCTTTCAAGGCCCAGCGCGACCACGAGTCGGAGTCCTGTGCCTGCCCGGCCTCGGGCACCGCAGGCTGGCGAAGCATGTTGATACCCAGCCAGAGCAGATAGGCGGATCCCGCGATGGTGAGCACCGTGAGCACCATCGGGCTCCGGGCGACCAGACCACCGACGCCGGCCGCGACAACGACCGTCGCGACCAGGTGACCGGAGAGCAACCCACCCACCGCCGGAATCACCAGCCGCCCACGCATTCCCGCGGAAATCGCGTAGGCCCAATCCACTCCGGGCGTAATAACAAAGAGAAACGACACCGCCCAAAATGCGGCCAGGACACTGATGGTCATCTGAACTTTCCTTCGACTTCATGGAGGCCTTGCGAGTGGCTGTCAGCGTGCAACCTCGCTCGCAAGAGCGAAAACTAGCAGAAGAAGAATAAGGAAAATCTGATAGGATTATCTTTCAATTATCCCAATGAAATGGCACTCAGAGAGAAGGTTCTTCCAAGTGGACAGGACAGACAGGAAAATCCTTGCCGAGCTTCAAGCTGACGGCCGACTCTCTGTTACTGAACTGGCAGATCGCGTTGGGCTCAGCCTCTCGCCGTGTCATCGCCGGCTGCGTACGCTCGAGGAGTCGGGGGTGATCGTGGGATACAGGGCCATTCTGGCCCCCAGTGAATTGGGCCTGAATTTCTCCGCGATCGTTTTCGTCACCCTGCGCGAAGGCACCCGACAGGCCGTCAGTGATTTCGAAGCGGCATTGCCGGAGATCGCACAAATCGTCGAGGCACAAAGGCTCTTCGGCGACCCGGACTATATGCTGCATGTGATTACCCGGGATCTTCCGGCGTTCCAGCAGCTCTACGATGAGCGACTGTCTGCGCTGCCCAATGTGCAGCGTCTTACCTCGACCCTGGTCATGAAGCGGGTCATTCAGGATCGGGCGCTTGCGTTGTAATCGTCAGAGGCAGACGACACCGTCGCATGAAATGGTGGTCTGCCCCCTGAGGTTTTATTTCTCAATAGAATCGGCTAGTTGCTGCCTGGTACGGTGGGCAATAGCCGGCCCTCATTCGATCCTGGCATTCATAGCCCCCCTGAGTCTAGCGACATGAAGTATATTCCAACCATTACGCCGCTTGCCCGCCAAAACCTTTACTACCAACCACTTGCGACTTTGCGAGACTGGCTCCAGTCATTGATGCAACGAGTTACGCCTGGTATGCTTTTATAGTCATCATCAGGCGAGGTACTTATAGAGATATTGTTGATCACGGGAAGCTTACCTTGCCCCGCTTCTTCCTTTGTATAAAGTCGATCAACAGAGACCGTCAAATAATACGACTGATTACCTATAGACTGAATAAAACCTACTTGATTATAACCAATGGAGGTATGGCATGCCGCAGCGGATGCGCCTTTCAACCCAATATAGTCAGAAACACTGGCAACCCTAAGGTTTGTATCTCTATCGTTGATCTTGGCGTTAGGGGATAACACCTTTTCATACTCGCCTGTGGTGAGCAGCTTCAGAAAAAAAGTATCCAACTCCTCAGAAGTTGGAGTTATCAAGTCCGCGAGCAACTGAAACGTGAGCTCTTGGTGCGGATTTGCAACCTCATAGTCAAAACATTGTTGTAGCGCTTTTGCGGTCATCATGTCCCGATGGTACTCCAATAGATACGCCTCTTGGAGTCGCTGCATATCCAAAGTATTTAACCTTGACTGATAAGCACCTCTCAAAAAGCGACATTCATTTTTAATGACGTCATAGTCTCCCGCCTTGAAGGCTATGCCATCTTTGCTACGATGTTCAAGAATCACTTTTTCAATTTCTGCCGTGCCATCCAAGGACACACTCATGATATCCTTATACCTCTTACCATCCAGTAAAGAACGCCTTACTGTAAAATCAAGATCCACGAGACGAAAGGGCTGCGACCCTATATTTGCGTACAAGGTCAACTTAGTCCGACCGTTGTTATCAGGCAACTGAAAACCAATAGTCTGACTATCATGGGGACTCACTGCGCGGGCTAGCGCACCATCAAAAGAACTTGATACCTCCTGAGTAACTGGCAACCCGACAAGTGCGCCAGCGGGAGAGGCAGCCGCAACAAAAGGGGTTGCAAAATGGAGTGCATTCTCTAATGTTTTGACCTCCTCATCAGCAGCATACACCAGATTGAGCTTATGCTGTTTATTCAACTTGGAGACCAAAATGTAGCTGGTAAGATCTCGTTCCAATGAAGTATCTCTCTTACATCCTCTATTTTTTTGATCATACTCCACAACCAACAATGACTGAGCATCATAGGTGAGGACCACTAGCGTTTTACCATTAGCACCGATCACATTCCTGGAAAGTGCGTACAAAAAATTATCATTACACATCCCTGCCATATTCGCGGTGGACGCCGTCGCTTTCAGGTAGACATCGTCATTTATCTGCTGGGCATCGCTTAGTTTCGGTACAAGTGCCACTTGCTCCTTTTTATCAAACCATCCTGAGAAGGCAACTGAAGGAAAAGCGCATAAACTGGCTATGAGTGCTACCACCGTTCGCTTCATGTCGATCCCCATCCCTTTAATAGTCATTTATGGAGCAGCAATGGCCTATCGCCATAAATGCTATAGACGAGTTTTAGGGGACAGGCAAGTCAGCACACATCGAAGGCTCACCGAGGTAGCCGGACAACGTGGGAAATGATCCTGTCTTCAAGACCTCGACAACCAGCGCCCTGTCGTTGAGAAGCCCCAACACATTGCACTACCAATGGATCAATCATTTCCATTTAACCCGGTTTATCCCAAATACGGATTGATCAATGATGACGACCTCACCACCGAGGGGATACATCATGACCTACGAAAAATTCAGTGCCGACAACACCGCTCTACTCCTGATCGATCACCAGGTAGGGACGATGGGGTGGGTGAAATCCATTCCCTTCGAAGATCTGAAACGCAACGCGCTGATGCTCGCCAAAACGGCCGCCATTCTGAAGACTCCAGTCGTTCTCACCTCCAGCATGGAAGAGTACGCCCAAGGACCGCTGCTCAGCGAATTGGAGCGGATCCTGCCCGCCGAGTTTGCTTCCCGCATCAAACGCCTGGGCATCGTCAACGCCATGGACGATGAGAATTTCGCCGCCGCTGTCAAGGCTACCGACCGTAGAAAACTCATCATTGCCGGGGTGACCAATGACGTCTGCACCGTCTATCCCGCACTGAGCCTGGTACGCGATGGTTATGAGGTCCAGGTGGTTGCCGATGGCGGCGGCTCACCGAGTGTCATGGCCGATGACATCGCCCTGCGTCGAATGGACAAAGGCGGCGTGACGCTGACCTCTACCAACCAGCTGATTGCAGAACTCGCGGGTAGCTGGGCGACACCAGAGGGTGGGCAACTGGTGCAAGTGCTGATGGAGGCGCTTGAAGGCTGAGCGATTCAGCCACCCTGCCAACCAAACGCTTTCGCCAGACTCTTCACGCCTTTCGGCGTCAAGTTCAAGGCCCGGGAGTCGAGATGGCGGTTCACCCAGCCGCGCTTGAGCAGCAGCTCCAGAAGGGCTGCGCCCAGCGCGCCACCGATATGGGGCGAGCGCTCGCTCCAGTCCAGGCAGGGATAGGCCAGGCGCCTGCGTTGACGCGATACGGCGTCAACATCGATGCCCAAGCGCGCCAGCAAGGTCGCGCCCTTTTCGGTGAGGGCATAGTCCTTGCCCTGCTCTTCAATCCAGCTTGCCTGCAGCAAGGCGTCATGAAGCTTCACCGCGACTTCCCCGGCAATATGGTCATAACAGGTTCTGGCCTGCTTCAAGGCCGAAGGCGTACTGGGCTGAACGGCGTCACGTTGCGGTCGGTGATCGACAACAACGCCTCCAGCGCCTGAGCCACCCGGGCGTTAGCCAGGCGGTAATAGCGATGCCGGCCCTGAACCAGCATTTCCACCAAGCCTTGTTCACGCAAACGCAAGAAATGACCGCTGGCGGTGGACGCGCCGATGTCAGCCACGGCGGCCAGTTCCGTGGCCGTGCGCGCATGACCGTCCAGCAGACTGCAGAGCATCCGCGATCGGGCCGGGTCGGCAATCGCGCCAGCCACCGCCGCCAGAGAAAGATCGGCCGCTTCTACATCCATAGTTCACTCCTTCCCGAAGTATCCCTGTTCGCCAGCATCATACTGACGTTAAGCCACCTGAAGGGATTCACCCATGAAGCAATCGAATTTTTTTGGCAGAAAGGTCGTGGCGGCGACGTTTGTGATGGCGGTATTCGGCTGGGGGATCGGCTTCTATGGCCCACCGATATTCCTCTACACGGTGATTCAACGAACAGGCTGGTCGCTGCCGTTGTGTTCTGCCGCCGTCACCCTGCACTTCCTGGCGGGCACCCTGGTGGTAGTGAACCTCCCCGCCTTGTACAAGCGCCTGGGCCTGCCCCACACCACCGTCCTGGGATCGATCCTGCTCGGCGCCGGGGTGTATGGGTGGTCGGTCGCCTATCAACCTTACCAATTGTTCATCGCCGCCCTACTCAGTGGATTCGGCTGGGTAACCATGGGCGCCGCCGCCGTCAACGCCCTCATCGCCCCATGGTTTGTGGCCAAGCGTCCAGCGGCCCTGGCGATGGCCTACAACGGCGCCAGTATCGGCGGCGTGATCTTTTCATCGGCCTGGGTGTACCTGATCGACCGGATCGGCTTCACCCAGGCGGCACTCGGGGTGGGCCTGGTATCGATAACAACGATTGCCCTACTGGCGATCAAGGTCTTCAGGGTCCGGCCTGACGACCTCGGGCAATATGCCGATGGTGCCGATCAACCACCTGACCAGCCGGCTGTCTCTCCAAGTAGCTCGGCGACCTCGCTGTGGCGCAATCGTCGCTTCGTTACCCTGGCGGCAGCCATGTCGCTAGGGTTGTTCGCTCAGATCGGACTGATTACCCACTTGTTCCTGCTGCTGGTCGAGCACGTCACAAAGGAAAAAGCCGGGCTGGCGATGGGTCTGGCAACGGCAAGCGCTATCGGCGGAAGGTTTCTGGTCGGCTGGCTGATGCCAGCGAATGCCAACCGGCGCACCGTTGCCTGCCTGAGCTATGGCTGTCAGTTGCTCGGGTGCCTGGCCATGACCGGATTAAGCACCTTCCCGAATCTACTGTGGCTGGGCGTCATACTCTTCGGAGCGGGAGTCGGTAACGCGACGTCCTTGCCGCCACTCATTGCTCAAGCGGAATTCCCGCGTCAGCAAACACAGCGCGTGGTGACGCTGATCGTAGCAACCGCCCAGGGCTGCTACGCGTTTGCTCCGGCATTCTTTGGCGCGGTGAAATCCCTGGCCGGCGGGACGAATGGCGAACTACTGCTATTGGGTCTGGCGGCCGGAATCCAAGGCCTGGCGATACTCGCGCTTATCATGGGTAGCGAACGTTCGGCTCGGCAACTGCCGGAATTGAGCCTGCCCTCGGACAAGTGACTGGCGGACAAGGCAGCGCCCCTTGGCTGCCTCTCACGGCTGGCCGCGATTGCCCTTCAAGGTCTCGCGCCGTGCCGTGCGTTCCGCGATGTAGGCGGCGCTGGGCTCGCTGAGCAGTTCTTCACGGTGCAGAAGTTCGCCGCAATGCTCGCACAGCGGTCCGAGCCCGGCAGGCTTGCCACACTGGCGATGGACAAAACGGACCGCCAGCCCCTCCTCCGGCGACTTGCACCAGGTTTCCCCCCAGGCACGCAGTGCAAGCACCACCGAGAAAAACGCCTTGCCTTTCGGAGTGAGGTGGTATTCGTAGCGCGGCGGCCGCTCGCTATAGGGGCGACGCTCGACAAGCCCGTCGGACTCCATGTTTTTCAGGCGCGTGGCGACCATTTGCGGAGTCCCGCCGGTCTGCGCCTGGATCTCGTCGAAGCGATGACTGCCCATGAACAACTCGCGCAGAACCAGCACGGTCCAGCGATCACCCACGATGGATTCGGCCCGTGCAATCGGGCACAGGGTTTCGGGGACACTGCTGTTTGTCGACATGCGGCCTTGCCTTTTTCAAAGTAACTATGATTATCATATCTTCATGATGCCAGGGCAAGCCCGCGGCACCGCTTATCCACCATCCCTGGAGAAAACGCCATGTCGAACGCACTCTATCCTCGCGAGAGAACCGCTTACCTGCTGGTCGATCCCTACAATGATTTCTTGTCGGAAGGTGGAAAAATCTATCCCTTCATCAAGCCAATCGCCGAGCAGGTCGAGCTGCTTGATAATCTGCGCGCACTCGACCGGGCCGTCCGCGCCCAGGGCATCCAGGTGGTCATCGTACCGCACCGTCGCTGGGAGCAAGGTGACTACGAAAACTGGGACCATCCCAATCCCAACCAGTGCAAGATCATGCACGGTCATCAGTTCGCCCGTGGCGAATGGGGCGGCGAATGGCACCCCGACTTCGCGCCCAGGGACGGAGATATCGTCGCCCAGGAACATTGGGGCTCAAGCGGTTTTGCCAATACCGACCTGGATTTTCGCCTCAAGCAGAAGGGCATCACCCACGTGATCATCGTTGGCCTGCTGGCCAATACCTGCATCGAGGCGACGGCCCGTTATGCGTCGGAACTCGGCTACCACGTCACCCTGGTACGGGATGCGACCGCCGCCTTCAGGCAGGAAATGATGCACGCCGCCCATGAACTGAACGGGCCGACCTTTGCCCACTCGATTGTGGCGACGGATGAGCTTATCGCTTCCCTGGCGCAGTAGCAGAAAACGCCTGCGAACCAGGACCGCCTATCCAGCCGACTTGCTGCGAGCGACTCGGGGAGATGTGTTAAGCGCCACGGCGGCGCGAACCAGCGCCGCCAACGCTTTTTCATCGATCTGCTCGCCCTCGTGCAGATCAATGGCCCGTCGGGTATTGCCTTCAAGACTGGAATTGAAGAGCCCCGAGGGATCCTTCAGCGCTGCGCCCTTGGCAAAGGTCATCTTCACCACCTGCTTGTAGGTCTCGCCGGTGCAGATGATTCCGCCATGGGACCAGACCGGAACGCCCCGCCACTTCCATTCCTCGACCACTTCGGGGTCGGCCTGCACGATAAGGGCCCGGACCCGTGCCAGGGTCTCGCCCCGCCAATCACCCAGTTCCTTGATTCTCGCGTCGATCAGTTGCGAGGCGGTGCCGTCCTCGCCTTGCGTCGAACCCGTGTTTTCCTTGTTCATGGCAGTTGTCGTCCTCTTCGTGGCGGTTACCACTCGCCAGTTTCATCAAGAAAGCAGTAACGCTGTGCTAGTTTTTCTTCCACCAACAAACCGCACTGGTTTCACTCATCAAACGTTGAGATAGAGCATGTCACGCGTTTTCCCCGGTACAACAGCCTGGGCCTTCGGCATCTGCGCAGCACTGGTCACCCCACTCGCGAGCGCCGTTTCGACGGTGGTCACCTCGTCCCAGGTCATGAGCCTCTGCCAACCGGTTGCCAGCAGCCCATCCGCCAAGCAACTGCTGGCCGCCGCGAAAAGACATCACGATGATGGCAACCACGCCCTGCCCCATCTGCATACGGAAGGCACCCTGCCGAACCAGGGCATCCGCGAGCAGAGCATCGAGGCGGAAAAGGACTGGCCAGTACTGCGCCAGGCGGCATTGGCCTGGCGGCTGAGCGCCGATCCGCACTATCTGCAACAGGTCGACGAGGGTCTTGCCGCCTGGACCCGCACCTATCAGCCGGATTTCAATCCGATTGACGAGACTAATCTCGATCAACTGATCGACGCCTACACCCTCACCGCCAACGAACTGCGCCCGGAAACACAGGCGGCCAGCCGTGCCTTCCTGAGCAAACTCGGGAACGGCTACCTGGAACAGATCCGACAGTCCCATGGGTCGAAGAGTAGTAAAAATATCAATAACTGGCAGAGCCATCGCGTCAAGCTGGTCACCATGGCCGCCGCCGCACTGGCGGATCGGGCCATGCTGCAACAGGCTTTCCAGTTGTTCCAGCAGCAGGTCGCGGACAATCTCCTGGCGGACGGCTCGGTGTTCGACTTCCGGGAACGTGATGCGCTGCACTACGTCGTGTATGACCTGGAGCCATTGGTTCAAGCTGCCCTCGCAGCCAAACCCTATGGCATCGGCGGCAATTGGCTCAGGTTTACTGCACCCGGAGGTGCTTCCCTGGGCCGCTCGCTCGATTGGCTTGTGCCCTACGCAAGCGGGCAACGCAGCCATCAGGAGTTCGTGCATACCAGCGTGAAGTTCGACCGCGACCGCGCTCGCGTCGGAGAAAGCGGTTATAGCGGCACCTGGGAGCCGAAAAGCAGCAACAAACTCTATTGGCTGGCCGCGCAACTGGATGCGCGCTACTTGCCGCTGGCCCGGCAGTTGGCGCCGAATCCCCAGGACTGGATCGGCGCCTGCTACTTGAAGTAGGCACGGGCCACGTCGGCAGGACTCATGGACGGGGTCTATTGGTATGCGTGATGTCCTTTAGGCGATATTCATGGACTTATTGGCGTTAGTCGGCAATCGGCAGACAGGCTAAAGTCCATCTATTGTCTTTGCTTTCGGATGACGCACCTGATGACCCGCCCTCGTTTCTTGCCCGACAACTTCACCCTGACCTTGGTCAGCGTGGTGATTCTCGCCAGTTTTCTGCCCGCCAGCGGTCAGGTGGCCGTCGGCTTCGGCTGGCTGACCAATATCGCCATTGCCCTGCTGTTCTTCATGCATGGTGCAAAACTGTCGCGCGAGTCGATCATCGCCGGCGCCGGCCACTGGCGCCTGCATCTGCTGGTGTTCGGACTGACCTTTGTCCTGTTCCCGCTGCTGGGCCTGGCCCTCAAGCCGTTGCTGTCGCCGCTGGTCGGCGACAAGCTGTACATGGGCATGCTCTACCTCTGTGCACTGCCGGCCACGGTACAGTCGGCGATTGCCTTCACCTCCCTGGCTCGGGGCAACGTTCCGGCGGCGATTTGCAGTGCCGCGGCGTCCAGCCTGTTCGGCATCTTCCTCACGCCATTGCTGGTGACCTTGCTGCTGAATGTGCATGGCGAGGGTGGCTCGACGCTCGATGCGATCGTGAAGATCAGCGTGCAACTGTTGCTGCCCTTCATTGCCGGACAGATCGCCCGACGCTGGATCGGCGCCTGGGTGGGCCGTAACAAGAGCTGGCTGAAGTTCGTCGACCAGGGCTCGATCCTGCTGGTGGTCTACGGCGCGTTCAGCGAAGCGGTGAACGAAGGCCTCTGGCATCAGATCCCGCTCTGGGACTTGGCCGGCTTGGTGGTGGTCTGCGGCGTGGTGCTCGCGCTGGTGTTGCTGGCCTCCACCGTGCTGGGCAAAGTCTTTGGTTTCGACCAGGAAGACCGCATCACCATCCTCTTCTGCGGTTCGAAGAAAAGCCTGGCGACAGGCGTACCGATGGCCCAGGTGCTATTTGCCGGCAGTACCATTGGCGTGCTGATCCTGCCGTTGATGCTGTTCCACCAGATTCAGTTGATGGTCTGTGCGGTGCTGGCGCAACGCTATGCGAAACGGCCGGAGTCGGTAGCGGAATTGATGGGGCAGGTTGATCCTTGATTGCTGCGCCGGCTTCTGCCCTCCAGCCGCCTACACGGCAGAAGCCTTGATAACGGCGCTGGGTACGGACTTGCCGACCTGCAAGACATAGACCCCGACGATGATGCACACGAGCGCCAGCAAGTCTTGGGCATGCAAGGGCTCGTGAACCAGCAAGGCACCAATGCCCAGTGCCACGACAGGCGGAATGTAGGTCACACCGGCGGCCTTGAGCGCGCCGAGTTGCTGCACCAGGAAGTAATACAGCACATAGGCCAGCCCGGTGCCTGAGACTCCGAGCCCCAGCACCAGGCCACCCAGGGTGACGGGCTCGCGGGTGATCCGCCCGATCCCCTCAAGATTGGTGGTCAACAACAGCACCAGCAGTGCAAGTCCGATCTGGTAGGTCGCCAAGGCAAGCGGCGAGAGTGCCTTGTCCACGAGAAACTTTCTGGCGTAGACAAATGAACAGCCCAGGCTCAGTGATCCCGCCACCATGTAGAGCACGCCACTGACATTGATGCCATCGGCAGCGCTGCTCCAGGGCCGCGCAATCAACAGTACGCCCAGGAAACCAACCATCAAACCGGTTACCGTCAAACGGTTGATCGGCTCCTGCCGCAGAAAAGCAAAGGCCGTCAAAAAGGCAAAGAGTGGAATGGCGCCACTGAGCATGCCCGCAATACCGGAGGGGAGCAGCGCGGCGCCCTTGGCGTAGGCCAGGTAATACAACGTGGTGGCCAGCACCGACATGATGAAAAAGTGATGGATATGCCGCAGATGCGACCAGTGCAGCGCCCGGCGCGAAAGTGCCAGCGCCAGGATCGGGATGAATCCGAAAAGCACTCGCAGCAGCACAATCTGCATGGGCGAGATCCATTCAACGGCCCATTTCATGAAGATGAAATTCGTTCCCCAGATGAGCCCCAGCAATGCGAAGGCAGGATAGATAAGCTTGTTCATGTCGAATCTCTGGATGGGGATTGATGTTCGACTTTACTTGCTGAAAACTGGGTGCGACAAACGAATAAAATCCTTTGATGGAATAGAAAATCTTCAGCATGAGCCATGATCTCCCGATCAAGACGCTTCTGGCGTTCGATGCCGCGATGAAATACAGCAGCTTCACTCAGGCGGCGCAGGAACTGCATGTCACCCCGGGCGCCGTAGGGCAGCAGATCCAGAAGCTTGAAGAGTGGCTGGGTACACCGTTGTTCATACGATCTGTGCGTCAGGTGCAGCCTACCCTCGAAGCCCTGAACTATTGGGCAGTCATACAACCTGCGCTGTTGCGGATCCAGCAAGCCAGCGATGAACTGCGCCTGAGCCAGACAAACGACGTATGGCTGTCCATGCCGCCGACCCTGGCCGCCAAGTGGTTTGCCTCACGGATGGCCGATTTCTTGAGCTTCAGGCCAGACATTTCATTGCACCTGAGTGCATCAACGGCGTTGATCAACTTTGAGCGTGACCAGGTGGATCTGGCGATTCGTCACTTCGACGGCAATGATCCGGCGCTGGATTCGACTTTGCTGTGCCGTGACGAAGCCCGTTTCTACTGTTCACCCGGGTATGCCGAAAAGCTTGGATTGAAGCGTCCAGAGGACCTGGTCCGGGCCACACTGCTTCACACCACCTTGCTTCCTCTTTGGAAACCCTGGCTCAAACAGTTCAGCCAACTGACGGACGCACAGATCGACGCCATCCCCAGCCAGCACTTCGACCAATCCATTCTGGCCATCGAAACGGCGCGACATGGTCAGGGCGCCGTGCTGAGCAGCGCCATCCTGACCGAGGGCGAGATGCGTGACGGGACATTGTGCGAACCCTTCGGGTTCCGACTATCCCTGACAAAAGGCTATTACCTGGTGCACCGTCGACAGACAGCTTTGCGTCCGGCTGCCGCGGCACTGAAGCAATGGTTATTGGAGAGGACCTGATCAGTCGGTTTCTGACTCAGCCACTTCAACAGACTGGGGTGTAATCGGCAACTTCGGCTGATTGGTGACACCGAACGGAATATGCACGGAAGGCACCACCGCGCTCGCCGATTTCAGGTGACCCGACTGGTCGTCGAAAAAGATGTGCGGCTTCAACACCGCCAGGACCCTGCCTTTTTCAATGCCGCCGAGGAAAAACGCATCATTGGCCATGACTCCCCAGTTTTTAAGGGTATTCAGTGCCCGTTCGTGCGATGGCGCACTGCGAGCCGTCACAATGGAGACTCTTAGACGATTCTTGTAATCAGCATTCAGCGCTTTATATTGCTCTTCTTCCGACTGGATCTTCGCAATACGTACAAAGAACTCTTTAAGCGGCCCCGGATTGTGTGGCTGCGTCACATTTTTCACTTCATGGGCGTGAAAACCGACCAGCCCGGACGCCTGCATCACCGACTCGGACTCATCACCCGCCAGGACGCCATCGAAGTCGAAGGCAATCCTGAGTGTATCGTCGTCTTCATCGTCGTCGAATCGGGAGTCCAGGACCTGTCCGGCCGGATACCCGGCTTTGATGGCCGCATCCACGTCCGTCTTATCGGCCGAAAGAAAAAGGGCAATATTCAACGCCGGGATGTACTCATAAGGCGACTTGCCCTGCATGAAGATAGCCCGCGTCATCCCGAGTCCGTAGTGCCCGATCGTTCTCATCACCCGCAATCCGGTATCCGGGTCATTCTTGGACAACAGGACCACTTCCACCAAAGGATCTTCCGGATCGGCACTCAGATCATTCAGGGAAAGCAAACGCTTGATAAACGGAAAGGCGATGCCTTTGGGCAGCGGTTCGTCCAGTTTCCGCTCCTGGAACTTGCGATACTCTTCCTCCCCATGACTCTTGAAGACCGCATCCGATGCACTGAGATCGAAAACAGCGCTCGATGCCACGCCAATCACCAGGCGATTATCCAACTCATAGGGCATAACCATTCTCCGTCGTCCTGACGGCATACTATCAACCTGGCGAACGTAGTGCGCGGGTATTGACCCGGCACTACGGATTCAACCCAACTCAATGCCTTGTTTTGCGCTCCAGCAAACGCACGCCCAGCGACAGCGGATAACACAGCGCAAAGTAAATGACACCGACGAGGATGTAGATCTCCAGCGGCATGAAGTACACGGAGCTCAAATCCTGGGCGCGCAACATCAGATCCGGCGCAGCGATCAGCGAAGCCACCGACGTATCTTTCAACAGCGAGATCGCGACGTTGCCGATCGGCGCCAGCACGATGCGGATCGCCTGGGGCAACACGACCCAACGCAACACGTTGTGCCGCGCCATGCCGATCGCCTTCGCCGCTTCCACCTGCCCCTTGGGTACCGCCTCCAGTCCCGAGCGATAAATCTCCGACAGATAGGCCGCGGCATTAAGCCCCAACCCGATCATCGCGGCCTGGAACGAGCTGAACTGAATGCCGATTTCGGTCAGGCCGAAATAGACGATAAACAACTGCACCAGCGCCGGAGTCCCACGAAACACCTCGATGTAGGTCAGTGCCGCCCGCCGCAGGGGGCGGCTTTTGGAGAGCCGCGCCAGCGCCACCAGCAAACCGACGATCAAGCCGATGAGCAACGCGCCGAATGCCAGGCGGAGCGTGGCCCAGGCTGCCGCTACCAACTCGACATGGGTTGCTTCCCACAGGTCGCCATAGCCCATATCAGTTCTCCTTGACTACTTTGAGACGCCGTTCGGTACGGGCCGCCCAGTGAGAAAGCACCAGGCTCAAGGCCAGGTAGATGATTGCCAGCAGGAAGTAGATCAGGTTGGTCTGGTAGGTTTCACTGACCAGCATCCGCGCCTTGAAGGTCAACTCCGGCACCGCCGCCGCCGAGGCCAGGGAGGTGTCCTTGAGCAGGCCGATGGCAAAGTTGGCCATCCCCGGAATGGCGACCTTGAACGCCTGGGGCAGCACGATGATGCGCATCGCCAGGGCACGCGTCATACCGATGGAAAACGCCGCTTCACTTTGCCCGCGATCGATGGTGCGGATGCTCGAACGGAACACTTCCGAAAGAATCGCCGCACCATTCAGGCCGAAACCGATGATCGCCGCACCGATCGCCGGCAACGTGATACCGACATAGGTCAGCCCGAAGTACAGGATGAACAGCTGGGTCAGGATCGGTACGTTGCGAAACACCTCCAGGTAGACGCTGGCGATCAAGCTCAGCACACGGCTGCGCGAGAGCCGCATCAGCGCCAGGCAAAACCCCAGCAACGCCGCCACGACGAACGCCGCCGCGGTCAGGCCGACAGTGGTCAGTGCACCGATGCCCAGCACATTCAAAAAGTACGGCAGCATCTCGACGGCTTTGTTCAGGGCAGTGGAATCGAACATGAATCAGTGCTCCTGCACGGCGCGGATGAAGGAGCGGGTACGTTCGATCTGGCTCTCACGGAAGATCTGCCGGGGCGGTCCCTGTTCGACAATGTTACCGTCGGCCATGAAGATCACCTGATCGGAGACGCTTTCGGCGAAATGCATTTCATGGGTCACGATAATCATCGTCATGCCCTCCTCCGCCAGCTTGCGCATGACCGTCAGCACTTCGCCCACCAGCTCCGGGTCCAGTGCCGAGGTGGCCTCGTCGAACAGCATCAGCTTGGGTCGCATCGCCAGCGCGCGGGCGATGGCAATGCGCTGCTGTTGCCCACCCGAGAGCTGTTCCGGATACACATCGCGCTTGGCGAACATGCCCACCTTATTCAGCAGATCCTCGGCCAGCTCCACGGCTTCCGCGCGGTTGCGCTGTTGCACCTTGAGCGGGCCGAGGATGATGTTTTCCAGCACCGAGAGGTGCGGGAACAGGTTGAAGCGCTGGAACACCATGCCGATCTCGGTGCGCATCCGCGCCAGTTCCTTATCGCTCATGGGCACTTTGCGTGTGCCCACCAGACGCTGGCCGATCAGTTCATTATCGATGTAGATGTCACCTCGGGTCGGCTCCTCGAGGTAATTGACGCAGCGCAGCAAGGTGGTCTTGCCGGACCCGCTGGGTCCGATGAGCGAGATTTTCTGGCCCTGCTGTACGTTGAGGTCGATGCCTTTGAGAACGTCCAGGCTACCGAAAGACTTGTAGAGCCCCTCGATCCGCACCAGTGGGGTTGATTCAGCCATGAGCAATGTCCGTGAGTGAATGAGACCAAGCGTGATCGCGACGTCGACTCAGGCGAAGGCCTGAGTGAAATCCCGTGGCGGATGCTCGAACGGCCCGATGAGGTTGCCCTTCTCGTCCCGGTCCACGCCGATACGCGGGTCCTTGGCCGGCGGCACCAGGTAGTCGGGGTTCTTGATGCCGTATTTGGCGAGAATCGGCCTGATCTGATCGGTCGATTTCAGCCAGCGCAGGCCCTGGTTCACACCGTCGAACAAATCCTGGTTCTGCGGATGAACACCCCAGATCGCCTCGAACTTGGCGGTCAGGCTGGGGAATTTTTCATCGTAGGACATGGGGATCTGTTTGAGCTTGAGGCTGGGATCCTGGAGGATCATGTAGTCGATGGTCGGGGCATCCAGCACGGCAAAATCCAGTCGCCCGGCCCGAACGTCACGCAGGCAGGAGTCGGTGTTGTCGTAGAGCTTGACCTCTTTCACACCCTCGATCTTCTTCATGTCCGGGATGGTGAAGTAGCCGGTAATGGCACCGATGGTGCGGCCCTTCACGTCGTTCACGGTGATCGAGCTGTCGAATGGCTCGCTGTCGCGCATGATCACGTAGGCACCGGTGTAGAACACCGGGTCGCTCAACAGCAGGATCTTCGAGCGCATCGGGTTCCAGGCGAAGTTGCCGCCGAACCAGTCGGCACGTCCCGACCTTACCGCTTCGACCACCGCCGGGAAGCCCATGGTCAGTACGTCGAGCTTGAGCTCGAGGCGATCGGCGATGATTTTCAGCAATTCCAGGTCGGTGCCGACCGGGACGCCTTCGCGCAGCGCACCCAAGGGCATGTCGCCCAGACAGGCCGCCGTCAGGTAGCCGGGGCGCACGGTCTTGATCGGTTTCCCGGCCGCGAAGGCCAAGGGCATCGGGCCTATCGCACTGCCCACCAATGCCGCCAATGAACCGTAGCCAGCGGCTTTGAGCAGCCCGCGCCGAGAGAAACCCTGGGTGTCGAATTTGAAGTCGGACATAGATCACCTATTGGTTAATAATTGTTCTGGACCATGACAAGCCGTACAACTCAACCGCCGTCCGTGGCTTGATTTCCCTGGGTTTCATCACCCCAAAACACCCCTGCCCACTGTCACCACAGCATAGGACAGCCGTGACAACAGCCTGTGGATCACAGTCGCGCCGGCACCGTGGTTTCTACATAATCCGTGCAGCCCACGGATGAGCCGAACAGTCGGTAGTGCCGGAACGAGCCTGGCCGGGACATTTCGATCGTCATGTGCGTACCTGTCGGTCTGAGCATGACAGCCATCTTTCGTTGTATTGCATTACAAGCATTACAACTAACACACTAATCACCGTTTTTTCGCTTGTCAACAGGACTTGTATCGGATAAAAAGCAATACAAATTTGCTTATTGTCTTGCCTCAAGCATGACAAGCAGGGATAAAGCACCATGAGTCAATTCGAACAACTGCTGGACGAGCTCAAAGCAAGCGCCGCCTTGCAGCGCGACAAGGCGGAAACCCTTTATGCCCAATTGGCCGACTCACTGGCTGAAGCGATCAGCAACGGCAAGCTCAAGCCGGGCGAGCGCCTGCCGCCGCATCGCGAGTTCGCCAGCGCGCTGGAGGTGAACATCACCACGGTGACCAAGGCCATGGCGCTGCTGCAACACAAAGGCCTGGTCGAAAGCCGTCCGGGGCGCGGCACGCAAGTCGCCCAGCCACGGCATCCGGCCGCCCAGTTCCAGTCGGCACCGAGCAACGACCCGAGCACCGTGGACCTCAGCGTCAACCGCCCGGCCACCGATGGCTTCAATCGGGTGCTGGCGCAGTTACTGCCGCGACTTTCCAGCGACCCGCGCTTTACCGACATGAAGGACTATCACCCGTCCGAAGGCCCGCTCTGGGCCCGTGAAGCCGCGGCGCAATGGTTGCGCCACACCGGCGTGCACGCCGAAGCCGGACAGATGCTGATCGTCGAGGGGGCTCAACATGGCATAGCCAACACCTTGCGCAGCCTGACCAACAGCGGCGACACCGTGCTGGCCGACAGCGTGACCTATCAAGGCATCAACGCCTTGTGCCGTTCACTGGGCTTGGTGCTGGTCGGGGTCGACGCCGACGCACGCGGCATGTCCCCCGACGCCTTGCGCCAGGCCTGCGCCGAACATCAGCCACGGCTGCTGTTTCTGGTGCCGTCGATCCATAACCCGACCGCCATTACCCTCGACACCGAGCGCCGCCAGGCACTGGCCGCAGTGATTCGCGAAACCAACCTGCTGGTGATCGAGGACGATGTCTATCGGCCCCTGCTGGATCAATCGCCGCCCTCCTTCGCCTCACTGATGCCAGAACGGACGATCTATATTTCGGCCCTCTCCAAATGCATCGCGCCGGGGTTGCGCATGGGCTTTGTCATGGCGCCCCAGCCGTTGGTGCAAGACATCGCGGCGATGCAGCGCATCGACTGCTGGAGCACCTCGCCGCTGACGGCATTGATCGCCACCCACTTGATCGAAGACGGCCACGCCGAACACCTGGTGTCGGAACAGCGCGAAGAACTACGCACCCGCCAGGCATTGCTGGCCACTCATCTTGAAGGCCTGGAATTCCAGCACAGCGCCACCGGCACCCATGCCTGGCTGGTGCTGCCGGAACCCTGGACCGGCTCGCGTTTCGCCCGCCTGTGTCAGGACCGCGGCGTCGTGCTGCTGGCCGGTGGCGCCTTCACCTTGCGTCCGGAACTGTCGCCGCAAGCGGTGCGTATCAATATTTCAGCCGCCCTGTCACGGGAGCAGTTGGTCAAAGCCTTGGGTGTTATCAGCCAACTGGCGCGCCAGGGTCACCTCTATATGCACAACCGGATCTGAGGACATGACACAGCCAGTTCATTGCGAAATTGCCGTTATCGGCGCAGGGGTAGTCGGGGTTGCCACGGCACTCTGGCTGCGCCGCCAGGGTTACCGGGTGCTGCTGCTGGAGCGCGACGCCATTGCCTCTGGGGCGTCCTACGGCAATGCCGGCACCCTCGCGCCCTATGGCGTGATGCCCATCGCCCAGCCTTCACTGCCGAGGGCGATTCCGTCGCTGCTGTTTTCGCAAGAGTCACCCTTCGTCATCAACTGGGCGCGCCTGCCCCGGTTGATGCCCTGGCTGCTGCGGTTTCTCAATGAATGTCGCGCCAGCCGCTGTGAAGCCAACACCCTGGCCCTGAGCAAAATACTGCAACACACCTACAGCGGTTATGCCCCGTTACTGGCCGACTGCCCGCAGGCCGACCAGCACCTGCGTCACAATGGCTGCCTCTATGCCTACGGCACCGAGCAAGGTTTTGCCGGCGCCCAGGCAGCCATCGAATTACGCCGCTCCCTGGACATCCCACAGCAGGTACTGAACGCCGCCGAGGTCGAACAACTGGAACCTGCCCTGGCGGGCAAGGCGGTGGCCGGCATTCTGTTTCCCGAGTCGTCCCACATGGATGACCCGCGTGCCTTCATTGAAGCGCTGGCTGCACCGCTGGTAGCTGAGGGGACGTTGCACCAGGCAACGATCACTGGCCTGCAAAGGCAAAGCGATGGATTGCATCTTCTCAGCGCCGAAGGCCAATCCTATCGCGCCGACCGGGTGGTGCTGTGCGGCGGCGCCTGGTCCGCGGCGCTGGCACGCCAGGTCGGCGATCACATTCCGCTGGATACCGAGCGCGGTTATCACATCGAATTCGATCTGCAGGACACCCTGCTCAACCGCCCTTGCTGCCCGGTGGAAAGCGCGTTCTACATGACGCCCATGGCCGGGCGGCTGAGGGTCGCGGGCACGGTGGAACTCGGTTCGATCGACGATCCGGCCAACCCAAAGCGCTTTGATTACCTGGAGCGACACGTGCGCCGCGTCCTCGGCCTGACCCAACCGGTCGCACGTAAATGGCTCGGGTTCCGGCCGTCGTTGCCCGACTCATTACCGGTCATTGGCCCGTCGCCGAACGAACCACGGCTGATTTACGCCTTCGGCCATCAGCACCTGGGCCTGACCCTGGCCGGAGCGACCGGTCAATTGGTTGCCGACTGCATCGCTGGCAAGGCGCCTCGATGGCTGGACAGTTTTTCGGTGCAACGTTTCTGAACCACGCCCTTTCACAGGAGATCAATTGATGCGAACAATCGAGCGCAAACACACCAACGCACGCATGAGCCAGATCGTCATCCACGGCAACACCGTGTACCTGGCCGGACAAGTCGGCGAATCCCAGCACAATGTCGCCGACCAGACCCGCGATGCGCTGGCCCGGGTGGATGCCTTGCTGGAGGAAGCTGGCTCGAGCAGGGAGCAACTGCTGCAGACAACCATCTGGCTGGCCGACATGGCCGACTTCGAGGCGATGAACGCCGTGTGGGATGCCTGGATACCAGCGAACCATGCCCCGGCCCGCGCCTGTGGCGAGGCGAAGCTGGCGGATCCGGGCTTGTTGGTGGAGATTATCGTTTGCGCGAGCAGAGGCTAATTTCCTGATCATCAAGAAAAATGAGGTTCAGTCGATACTGGATAAATTCAGCATAGCCCTGGACGGCACCCGCAAATGGGGCAGATAAGCCCAGCAGATGGAAACAGAATGGCCGCGGCCATTTCCAACTCGATAAAAAGCAAACTGGGGACCATTCAGATTGAGCGAAGCACAGAGAGCGCTATCTACCGAACTAGATGCCTTGGACCCGCAGACGGCTCAATCTCAACTGTTCCAGGCCACTTTTGACCTGGCATCCTGCGCCTTGGTTTTGCTCGATGACCAAGGACGGATGCTGAAGGTCAATGGCGCTTTTGCCAAACTACTCGGCTATTCCCTACCAGAGCTGCTCGGTAAACCTTTCCTCGATCTGCTTCAGTCTACCCATCAAGAAAACCTGCAAGCGCTGCACGGCACAAGCACACTGACCAACCTCACTGATCGGCCACTTGAACTGTACTATCGGCGCAAGGATGGCAGTGTGCTACACGGACGCAGCAAGCTGGTTACCGTCGGCACACTGTTGCTCGGCGAAATCGTTCCACTCCCAGCCCCCCAGAACCTGGACGAGTGCGTGGAACAGGCTCTGCTGGACAGCGAGGCGAGTCTTTCCCTGATGGACTTCGCCTTCAGCCATACGCATGACGCCGCCTACCTGATCGACAACCAGGCTCGCCTGCGCTACGTCAACGACGAAGCCTGCCGAAGCCTGGGCTACAGCCGTGAAGAACTGCTGCGCATGACGTTGGCCGATGTGGATCCTGACTGGACCAACGAGCAGGTACTCGAAGGTTGGAGCAACCATTCAGAGCGCCCTCCCGAGACCATCGAGAGCCGTCACCGGCCCCGCGACGGTCGTATCTTTCCGGTCGAAATCAGCATCACTTACATCGAACTTGGCGGCCAGCACTACAGCTTGGCGCTAGCTCGCGACATCACCGAGCGCAGGGAGATGGAGTCCCGCCTGCAGACCAGCGAGCAGCAGTTCCGCGCCCTGGCGGAGAACTCGCTGAACCTGATCATCCGCTACGACCTGAACTGCCAGCGCACCTACGTCAACCCGGCCTTCGAGCGGGAGACCGGCATCCCTGCCGCCCAAGCGCGGCATCGGCCGCTTGAAGACAGCTGGGACCCGGAGATGCCGGTGGCCGAATACCTGGCACTCTTGCGTCAAGTGATTTCCACCGGAGAGCCATTGGAAACCGTCCTGGCGTGGCCCCATCCGGAAAACGCAGAGACCGTCGTGCACGCCATACAGTTGATCGCTGAACGCGGCGTGGATGGCGCGGTGACCAGCGTCCTGGCCAAGGGACACAACATCACCGCACTGAAACGCCACGAACGCTTGGAGGAGGCCCGGCTGTGTATTTTCGAGCAATTGGCACGGGGCGCCCCGCTGGCGGAAGTTTTAGTGCTGGTGACGAAATATATCGAGCAGGCCCGCCCGGATTTCCTGGCCAGCATCATGCTGGTGGACGATGATGGCCGCTACCTGCTCCCCGGTTCGATATCCCGCTTGCCGCCCGACTACCAGGAAGCTCTTGGCCACATCGAGATCGGCGAAGGCATCGGCATTTGCGGCACGGCTGCCTGGCGTGGCACCACGGTCATTGCCGGGGACCTGAGCACGCATCCATACTGCGTCGCTTTTCGCGAACAGGCCATCAAGAGCGGATTGCGAGCCTGCTGGTCAGTGCCGATCAAGGACTCCGTCGGAAAGGTACTGGGCACCTTTTGCACTTACTTGCGCCAACCGGGGCTGCCGACGGACGACGACCTCAAGCTGGTTCATCAGACCAGCCATCTGGCTGCCATCGCCATTGAACGTAAACGTGCCGAGACATTGCTGTTCGAGAACGAAAAGCGCTACCGGGAAATTTTCGATAACTCCCTGGACTCCCTGTTTTTACTGGAGGTGACCGAGGAAGGGGACTTCCGCTACATCGAGGTCAACCCAGCTCTCGAGCGCAGCATAGGCAAGGGGCGCGCCGAACTGATCGGCAAGACCATCGAGGAAACACTACCGCCACATATTGCAGCCGCTGCTATCGTCAAGTATCAGCGCTGTGTGGAGGGTGGCGCTCCGATCGACGAGGAAGAGGAACTCGACCTACCCTCCGGGCTCCTGACCTTTCACTCGACGCTGATCCCGCTACGCGGCGCTTCCGGACGAACCCAGAGAATCGTCGGTATTGCCCGCGACATCAGTGCCATGCGTGCCGCCGAGCGACGCCTGAAGGCCTCCCATGCACAATTGCGCCAGTTATCCAGCCATCGCGAAACCACGCGGGAAGAGGAGCGCAAACGCATCGCCCGGGAAGTCCACGACGAATTGGGACAACAGCTCACAGCCCTGCGCATGGACATCTCACTGCTGCGCCTGCAGTTTGGCAACGACCATCCGCTGGTCCTTGAGCGCGTTCAGGCGCTGATGGTACGGGTCGACGAGACCATTCAGGTGGTTCGCAACGTCGCTACCGCTCTACGTCCCTCTGCGCTCGACATGGGCCTGACCCCGGCGCTTGAATGGTTGGTGTCCGAGTTTTCGGAAAACACCGGCATTTACTGCCGACTGAGAGCGCCATCGGCTCGATTGGAACTCGACGACGAACGCGCCACCGCAACCTTCCGGGTGATCCAGGAGTCCCTGACCAATATCGCTCGCCATGCCCAGGCCAGTCACGTGGATATCCACCTGGAGCGTTGCTCCGAGCACGTCCTGATCGAGGTACGCGACAACGGCAAGGGCTTCGATCCAGAACAACTGCCCAAGGGCACGCTCGGGATGCTCGGCATGTACGAGCGTGGGCACATGCTCGGCGGTGCGGTCACCATAGACAGCACTCCTGGGCAGGGGACTCGTGTGCGGGTGAGCATCCCCTTTCAGGTAGTCCCGGAACCCCCACATCCCACTATGCCTTAACCCCCATCGATAGCCCTCGACCGACATCGAGCACGGTGATGGGCCCCTTGTCAGCCTGCAAGGTGCCAATGACAAAGCCACTGCGAATATCCGCTGGCTGAACAGGTGACGGAATAATGCTCGACGGGGCAATGTTCAATATTGTGCAGATGGCATCCACCATGATGCCAATCGTTTGCGGATGCACGCCGTGGTTCAACACCAGAATTACGATGAGAGTGTGCTGATTGATTTCAGTGGGTTCCCCGCCGAAATACGTGCACAGGTCAATCACCGGAACCACCGAACCGCGTAGATTGATCGCCCTGCGGGTCCTGTTCGGCTTGCCCCGATCGATGATGAGCCTATTGGCTTCCACGACTTCCTTGACGGTGCGAATACTCACCGCGAACGATTCATCGCCTAGAAAAAAGGGAAGGTATCGTCTGGTTTGCGATGAGTTCGCTACAGCTTCCACCTTCAGCGATAGCGCTGCGTTGTGATCATCATACGTCTGTGTTGCAACCTGCAGACGCTGGGAAAGCTCGACCAGCTCACGCATCTTGAGCTCGACCTCAACCAGGCCTTGTCCGCCATTGAGCGAAGCCGACACTACGTGGGTTGACCCAGGTGCCAGCCTGTCGGGCTGATAGCTCGCCTCTCCTTCATCGAGTTCGAGTGGCATCTGCTCGTGGGGTTCCACCTCGACAGAGTGCCTTGTGGAGTAACGAGACAGGAAAATGTAAAGGCTCAAGGTAGCGAGTACCACGATGCCAAACAGAATGATTAATATCAGCGAAGTAGAGAGGTGATGCATATTGATGAAGGAAGCCTGATCCGGAGCCATGCCGAAAGATGGTTGCACTCGGGGGGATGCTCATGCCGAGCGTTATCAGATGATCGCCCCCACGCCAACCTGGGGGCGATCTGACTGGGTCAGATTTTGAAATGGCTGACCATCATCTGCAATTGATGGCCCAGTCGCGCCAATTCGACGCTCGAGGAGGCCGTTTCGTCGCTGGCGGCAGCGGTTTGTTCACACACATCGCGGACACTGATGATGCTGCGGCTGATCTCTTCGGCCACCGCACTTTGCTGTTCCGCGGCCGCGGCGATCTGCTGGTTCATCGACTGGATGTTGGACACCGTGCGGGTGATGTTTTCCAGTGACGCGCCGGCCTTGCGTGTCAGCGCCACGCTGCTGTCGGTCAGGGCGCGGCTGTTGTTCATCACGGTGGCCACTTGCTGGGTGCCGCTCTGCAGACCGGCCACCAGGCCCTCGATTTCCTCGGTGGAATTCTGCGTGCGCTGGGCCAGGCCACGGACTTCGTCGGCCACCACCGCAAAACCACGACCGGCCTCACCGGCACGGGCGGCTTCGATGGCGGCGTTGAGCGCCAGCAGATTGGTCTGCTCGGCCACCGCCTTGATCACATCCATGACACTACCGATCTTGTTGCTTTCCTGCTGCAGCTGAGTCATCGCCTCGGTCGAACGAGCCACTTCGGTAGCCAGGCGTTCGATCTGCGCAATGGCTTCGGCGACCACCTTGTCTCCGGCGCGGGCCTCGCCGTCAGCATCGGTGGCAGCTTGCGAGGCCTGCTCGGCGTTACGCGCGACCTCCTGCACGGTAGCGGTCATCTGGTGCATGGCGGTGGCAACCTGATCGGTCTCGATCTTCTGGCTGTTCACCCCGACGCTGGTTTGTTCGGTGACCGCCGACAACTCTTCGCCGGCACTGGCGATCTGCGTGACGCCATCGAGGATGCCGCTGATCAGCTTGCGCAGGGCCTCGCTCATGTGCTGGATGCCTTGTTGCAGCGAGCCCAGTTCATCGCGGCGGGTGACCACCAGGTTGTGGGTGAGGTCGCCGCCAGCAATGCGTTCGACGACACCGAGGGTTTCGCGGATCGGACGGGTGATCTGGCGGGTGATGATGACGGCGGCCAGGATGCCAAACAGCAAGGTCAACAAGGTGCTGCCCAATTGCAGCGTGCGAGCTTGGGCGCTGTCGCTGTCGCGGATGTCCAGTTGATTCTGGTAGAGGGTATCGCTGAGAGCCGTTATCTCGAGCACTTTGTCGGTCAGTTCCTGACCTGTCAGGATAACGACGCTGTTAGCCGTTTTGTAAGCCTGGAAGGCCGTGCGGTAATTGACCAGGGCCGTTTCCAACTGGCGCAGCGCATCCGACTGGGTTGAGCTGAAATGTTCGCCAAGCTGTTTCAGAGCCTCAATGGTTTCATTCAGTTGGTTGAAGGCCTTCTTCTCGGTATCCGGGGTGCTCTCGATCATGTAACCGCGAACCTCCAAACGGCTCGCCAGGAGTTGTTCGTTGGTGCGGCTGATGGCCTGGATGCGCTCGAAAGGGACCGCGTCACTTGGGTTCATTTGCAACACGCCACCGCGGATCGCGTCGATCAGTTTGGAAGCCGCTGCGACGCTGTTGCCCATGGCTTGGTGTGCGCTGCTGCGGGCGCGATACGCGTCGCGCATTTTATTCAGCAATTGCTGGTAGTCGCTGACGATAGCCACTTGTTCTTTGAGCAGTTTAAGGCTTTCCGGATGCTTGACACTATTGATCAGTTTTTGCTCTTGGGCGCTGAACGCATCCAGGCTGACCTGCGCACTCTGGGCTGCAGTTTCATCGCCATCGGTCAGCATGTATTGCAGGCGGGCCACGCGTAGTTTGGTCAGCCACGTATTTAACAGGGTGACATCACTCATTCGGTCGCTGCGCCTGACCAAACTGTCCAGACTGTTCCAACTGATCAGAGCCAGGACGCTAGTAAGGACCAGAACCACGCCGAATCCCAGGCCCAGTTTGAAGCTGACGCTGATATTGCCGAACACTTTATTCATTCAATCTCTCTCACGGCATGCTTTTCACCAAAAGACTGGCGACAAAACATTGTGCAAGCCATGTGAGGAGCTCTCCATCAGCCCATGCTGGTTCTTTACTAGGATTCCCCTTACCTCGTCTGCGCCACGCCTTCGAGTTTGAGTGCCCCCGGCCCCACTCTAGAGCAATCGTTGTGTCATGGCATATCGAACGATATCCGCAGTGCTGGTAAAGCCCATTTTTTCCATCAAGCGGCCTTTGTGGGTGCTGACGGTCTTGTGGCTGATCGCGAGGTCAGCGGCAATCCGCATGACGCTGAGTCCGCTAGCGAGCAGGCGCATGACCTGTAGTTCACGGTCGGTCAGCGCATCGTGCTCGCATTGCGGTCCCAGGCCGCCGGCGGCGAAGGCTATCTGTTCGGCCAACCGGGTATCGATATAACGTCCGCCGCTGGCCACTCGGCGGATGGCCAGGAGCAGCGCTTCAGGGTCGCTGTCCTTGGTCAGGTAGCCTAGCGCGCCCGTTCTGAGAGCGCGCAGGACGATGGGGACTTCGTTGTACATGCTCAGCACCAGAATCGGCAGTAACGGATAGTGCGCGTGGATGCGAAACAGTAAATCCTCACCGCTGATACCGGGCATGCTCATGTCGAGCAGCAGCAGGTCGATACCACCCTGGCGCAGTCGCTCGAGCAACACGAGGCCGTTTTCCGCTTCGGCGACAACCTGCAGGTCGTCGTCCAGGGCGAATAGCCGCTTCAATCCTTCGCGCATGATGGCGTGATCATCGGCGATCATCAGTCGGATCATGGTGTTTCTCTACCTATCTTATGAGAGTGCATACACGGGCACATCGACCGGGACAAATCATCGCATACCGGTCTTGTAGAGCAGCAGTTGTTCGAAGTCTTCCCGCGGCATGGCCTTGCCGTACAGATAGCCCTGCGCGCTGTGGCAGCCGGAACGTTGCAGAAAGGCTGCCTGGGAGGGCTCTTCAACACCTTCGGCCACCAGCGCCATGCCCAGGGCATGAGCCATGGAGATAATGGCCTTGACCAGTTCGACGCTCTCACGCCGCTGGTCGATACCGCGAATGAAGGAGCGATCGATCTTCAGGATTTCAACCGGAAAGTGACTCAGGTAACCGAGCGCCGAATAGCCGGTACCGAAGTCGTCGATGGCGATAGTGAGTCCCATGTCGAATAACCGATCGAGGGTCTCACGCACGACTATATTGTCGTCCAACAACAAGCCTTCGGTGATTTCCAGCGTCAGCCATCCCGCCTCGCAGTGGGTGTCCTGCAAGATGGTACGGATCGTGTTGGGCAGATCGTTCATCCTGAACTGCCGAGGCGAGAGGTTCACGGCGATCTTCAACGCGGGCTGGCGATCACCTCGGTTCCAGGCCACCGCAACCTGGCAGGCTTCGCGCAACACCCATTCACCGATACCGACGATCAGTCCGGTTTCCTCGGCGATGGGAATGAACGTGTCCGGAGGTACCTGTCCGTGCCGGGGGTGATTCCATCGCAACAAGGCTTCGGCACCGATCAAACGCCCGCTGGCCAAGTCGATCTGCAGTTGGTAATACACTTCCAGCTCGTCGTTATACTGAGCATCGCGCAGGCTGGCCGCGAGTGTCATGCGCTCCGTCGTCGTCTGGATGAGCTGTGGCGAATAGACCTGTACGTTGTTACGCCCCTGCTCCTTGGCATGGTACATCGCCGAGTCAGCGTACTGCAGCAGTTCACTGATGGTATCGGCATCGCCCGGGTAGCAGGCAATACCGATGCTGCCGGAAATGAACAGCTCCCGTCCCTGGATCGGGTAAATCCCGCTGACGGCCTGTAGCAGCTTGCCGGCCAAGGCGGTCAGGCAGCCCCCTGCCGCCTGGGGCATGACCAGGGCGAACTCGTCGCCGCCCAGGCGGGCGACCGTGTCACTGTCGCGCACGGCACGCTGCAAGCGCCTGGCGGTTTCCTGCAGCAAATCGTCGCCCGCACTGTGACCCAAGGTGTCGTTGATCACTTTGAAATTGTCGAGATCGAGAATGGCCACCGCCACCTGGCGGCCGTATCGGCTCGCGTGGCTTATAGCTTGCTCCAGGCGATCCTTGAAAAGCTCGCGATTGGGCAGCGCAGTCAGCGAGTCGTAAAAGGCCATGGTGTGCAACTGCTGCTGGTAGGCTTTGATCTCGCTGATGTCGCGGGCAATGGTCAATACGCTGGCAACTTGGCCGTGCGAGTCGAATTCAGGCACCGCCCGGACATGCTGGACGACCTGCTCACCGTTTGTCTTGGTCCAATTGACCTCCAAGGCGACGGGCCGGGCACTCTGCATGACATCCATGATGCCCTTCTGGTAGCGGCTCGTCAGTTCCTCCGACAACGGACCTCTGTGGCTTATCGGTGTACCCACGACCTCGCTGACCGCAATACCATACAACTGCTCATAGGCCGGGTTGACATAGACACGCCGGCCTTCGAGGTCGTAGCGCACAATGACATCCGGCGAGTTCTCCACCAGCGTGCGGAATTCCTGTTCCTTGATCTTAAGTGCCTGCTCGGCACGACGCAGTCCGGTGATATCACGCCCCACCGCCAGCACGCTGGTCACCTCGCCGTCGGCCGCGCGTTCCGGCACGATGCGGATATGGCTGATGAGTTGCCGACCATCGAAGCCCTGCCAGACCAACTCGTGCTCGTCGGGATGTCCACTACGCAACACCTCCAACAGCGTTGCTTCGTAGGCCAGTATCTCGGGAGTGCTGGAAGCATGGCTGGGCTTCTTGCCGAGTACCTCAGTCACTGGCAAGCCGATCATGCGCACGAATACGGGATTGGCATAGGTACGCAGGAGATTGCGGTCATAGCGAGCGATAGTGTCGGGGGTATGCTCGGCCAGCGTGCGAAATGCCTGCTTGTCGCTCAGCAGTTGTTGCTCGTGGCACTTGCTTTGCGTATAGAGGTCGACGCAGGTAGAAGCCAGTTCCGCGGGTGAACTGCAAAAAGGCAGCGTGTCGGTCATGCTCGCCACCTTGTCTTACACGTGCGGGAGTCGCCATTTTTCATCGGCCTGTCTCTGACTGAGGCGCCCGAGCGAAGCCGGGATTTATCGCCGTGTATGGGGAGCAGAGAGGATGATCATGCGTCGCGCCTGCCTGCCATGCCCTCTGATACGCCGCAAGGCAAATGGCATCATGCCAGTATCGATAGATGATGCAGGCCACATGGATTACCTGACCATCGGACCTTGCTGATTTTCAAGTAGGCATCCCCCTACCCCGCATTGCGTCGACGCATCACTAATGCGCAACGACATCCAAAGCGATCGGGCCATACAGACTTCAATGCGAAATCAACCCGTGGTCAATCGCGTATTTGACCAGGGCCGCGGGCTTGTCGATGTTGAGTTTGCGCCGGATGCTCAAACGATGGGTCTCCACCGTGCGCACGCTGATGTCCAGCTCGCGGGCCATTTCCTTGTTGTTCATGCCCTGGACCATCTTGCACAGCACCTGGCTCTCGCGCGGCGTCAGCTCGTTATCGGTATTTTTATCGGCGACGAGCTTCTGGGCGATCGCGGCGCTGTAAAACGTCCCGCCGCTGGCAATGGCTTCAATGGCCGCAAGGATTTCCCGGGAAGGCGAATTCTTCAGCACATAACCGCTGGCGCCGGAACGCACCGACTCGCTCACATACTCATAGTTGTCGTACATGCTCAGTACGAGGATCTTGAGCAACGGATACTGCTTGCTCAACACTCGGGTCAGCTCAAGTCCGTTCATGTCCTTCAGACCGATATCCACCAGCAGCAAATCCGGCTCACAGCGCTTCACCATCTCAAGCGCATCGGCGCCATCCTCGGCTTCGCCGACCACTTCCAGGGCGGGCATGATCGCCAGCAAGGCCTTGATCCCATCCCGGACCAGGGAGTGATCGTCGACCAGGGCAACGCGGATTGGGTGGCGCAGGCTCATCAGGGGCGTTCGCTCTTGTTGTGATCGGCTGGGTCAGTATTTTGCAGCGGCCATTTTAAGCGGCAGCAGAACGTCCAGTACACTTCTTCCCGGCGCTGATACCAGTTCGAATCGCCCCCCCAAATGCTCGACCCGCTCACGGATATTGCGCAGGCCAATGCCGGAGTGACGACGCTCGACCTGGGCGACGTTGAAACCGATACCGTCGTCGACCACCGTCAGGCGCACGAATTCCGCGGCCCCCTGCAGGGTAATGGAGACGTTGTGCGCTTGTGCGTGTCGTTCGATGTTGGTCAGGCCTTCCTGC
>JACXTT010000723.1_pt1 | contig 56649 bp, 44 predicted proteins | sample 9270951 | NCBI WGS metagenome assembly JACXTT01 (sample SAMN15532306, study PRJNA645909) | rock metagenome | isolation source: weathered quartz diorite | place: Puerto Rico | collected 2017-06-21
GGCTCTGTTTTGGGCTTCAGCGAATCAGGGCCGTAATAGGCATCCACAAAATCGGAATCATACTGCCCTATAGTAAGGCCTAGCTTCACATATTTAACAGCCAGGCTGTTAAGCTTTTGATTTTCGCGGTTACGGGCAGGGTCTACATTGCACGAGAGGATAAACAATATAGGTGCAAAAAGCAGTAGTTTTTTCATGGTAGATTTTCGGGGTGATGTAAAAGTGGAACAAGATAATAATTCCATTGTTTATAAAATAAAAAACACCGGATTGGCTCCTGCCTACGCTTCGCTTTTCGTCTGCGGCGGAAAAAGCGTAGAGAAATTATTAAAAAACGTCATTGCGAGGTACGAAGTAATCTCTATACTGTACAAAGCGGCTCTGTAAGTTGGGGATTGCTTCGTACCTCGCAATGACGCGTTGTGAGAAATGGGGTGTTAATAATTCAATAATTAACTTTTACTTCCAATCAAACTCAACCGTTTTCCCGTTCAGTTTCCATTTTTGGGGTTGCATGTTGTCCATCCAATCCAAAGGCTCGCCTATGGGTTGTGGTTTGGCTGCCTGGGCAAAGGCTTGTTTTATGGCAGCTTTTTGCTCGGCACCAAGGGCCTCGGGCTGGGCCGATATAAAGAGCGGCGCGCCGCTTCCGGCCAGGAGTTCCAGCCATTGTTTGTTTCTTTCCCAGGAAATATCTGTGGTGAGGCCCACGCAATCGCCATCTACTGCGTAAAATTTATCGTGCTGCGGCAGGCGGAAGGCCAGTGTGTTTACACCCATTTTGCGGGTACGATCCCATTCGTGGCCACTGGTATCGTCGCCAATACGGCACATCTCAAATACACCTGCCGATAGATGGCTCATGGTATTGCAGCCAATAATGTAGATACCATCGCCGGCAGACTCCCGGATAGCGGCATACAGATCATTGATAATTTCGGCGGTGGTTCTGCTACGGTCATTAAAATTCCAGCCGGGTGCGGTAATGCTGTCTTTCATGCCGGCGCCCCATCTGCCGGTAATATCATAGGTGCTAAAATCATGCTTCACCATATCATACCCCCATTGTTTATATACATCAAAATTATGTTTGATGCGGGCGATGTTCTCGGGGATAGTAGGATCGAGTACCGGATTCTTCGGATCGTCCCTGCCGGGTATTTTGGGAGCCAGTAAACTGGCTTTTTCGTCATGACGGGCACAAAGCGGGCGCATCCATAAACCGGGACGCATGCCCAACTGTTTAATCTCGTTGGCCATCAGATGCATATCCTTAAATTTATCGTTAGGCCTGGAGAAATCATCGTTCCAGCCGCCATCACCTGGTAATAAAGGCGAGTAAGTTGCCCAGCCCGCATCCACTACCGAAAAGGGGCGATTATGGGTATCGGTCACCAGCTCGGCCATCATGGCTGTTGTCTTCTTAATCAGATCAAAGGAATTATTACCATAGGCAAAATACCAGTCGTTAATACCATAAGCCGGTTGTTTAGGCAGGCGCGGCTTAGGGCACATCATACCGCAAAATCTGTGGGTGGTATAAAAGGTGTTTTCGCCCGGGCGACTGTTAGTGGTGATGATATCGGCAGCATGTAATTGGCGCGTGCCCAATAATACCCCGTTACCACCGGAGTGCATATCTAAAGTAAGTTCCAGGCTATCATTGGTCAAGCCCCACCAGCAAATACTTTTACAGCCGGTTTTTACACCAAAGCAGGCGGTTTGCTTATCATCATGAATGATTACATACCATGGATTTTTAACATTGTTGGTCTGGGTTTTCCATTGTAAATCGCCGTAAGAGCGCTCCCAGTGATCGCCCAGGAATTTGGAGTTGGGCGATAAATGATGTTTCCATTTCAGGCGTACAGCATTGAGTTGCTGTGTTGGCGAAGTAACAAATATGCCTTTGGCATCGCCACTGGTTTTAAAACTAACGGTAATATCTTTATAGGTAAACAAAGTACCATTGGTACCCTTCAGCTTAAACCATTCATCGCCGGATTGTGCCCAAACTTCGTCCGGAGCGTTAATAGCGGTGGTTTGGGTTGATGTAGCATGCGTGATCCTGCTAAAGAGTACAGCAGCCGTAGCCGCCGTAGAAAGTTTTAAAAAATGTCGCCTTTGCATAGTTGTAAATTGGTATTACAACGTTACTAAAAGGATTCAGCTAATAAAAATATTTTGAAGGGAAAATCCCTTCGGTTTTCGTTATCTCCTTTCCGGACTAAGGTGTAAAACCCCATCGTAACATCCAATCCTAATCCTCAATTTCTGCACCTTACCTGTCCATTATCATCAAAAATGTCCGGAATCGATCACTTTTTAAAAATTAAAAACACATAAATAACTAATAATCAATATTTTAATAATGGTATAGCTATTGCAAATCCCTATCCCAAAAAGCATAACAATGGATAAGGAAATAACCCTTGAAGTAACTACCCAAAAACGCCGGAAAACCACGATGATCGTCTTGATCATTATCAGTGGCTTGGTGCTGGCTGTATGGATACTGAGGGGATTCATCAAGTCGTCAATAAACAGAGGCCAGATTACCGCATCCGCGGTTGTAGTGGGCAATGTCGAAAATACCATTAACGCTACCGGCGAGGTTTTGCCGGAGTTTGAGGAAATTATCACCAGCCCTATCAATGCATCCATCAAAAACGCCCTGATGGATGCCGGTAATAAAGTGAATGTGGGGCAATCCATTATCACCCTTGATAAAACCGCTACCCAAACCGAATACGACAAGCTCAACTTTCAGCTGGAATCAAAACGCAACGAGATCAGCAAGCTCAAACTTGACCTGAACAAAAGTTTTTATGATATCCAATCGAACAACGATATCAAGCAGCTCCACATCAGCAACCTGGCAGATGCAGTTGAAAATGCCAAGCGCCTGTACAAAGCAGGCGGCGGTACCCGCGAAGGCATTGAACAGGCCGAGCTTAACCTGAAAGTGGCCCAGCTGGAAAAAAAACAGTTGGAAAACGAAATTAAAAATAAGCAGCAAACCATGCAGATAGAGATCAAAGAAGCGGAGATTGCCGCGGCCATACAGGAAAGTGACCTGAACGCACTGCAACGCAAGCTGCAACTGGCCAATATAGTGGCTACCCGTAAAGGGGTTATTACCTATGTAAATAAAAACATAGGCGCCAACATACATGAGGGCGAAACGCTGGCCCGCATTTCCGATCTGGGAAGTTTTAAGGTACAGGGCAGTATATCCGATAACTCGGTTGATCAGTTACATGCGGGTATCCCGGTGGTCATCAGGTTTAATGATAACCAGTTACGCGGACATGTAAGCAATGTATCCCCATCTATCCAAAACAGCATTATTTCTTTTGATATCCAGCTGGATGATCGGTCCAGCAAGCTGCTAAGGCCCAATATGAAAGTTGATGTTTTTCTGGTGACAGCAACGCATAGCAAAGTGATGCAGGTGGCTAATGGGCCGGCATTTAAAGGATCGTCTGTACAAGACATTTTTGTGATCAATGGCGCAAAAGCCGAACGCAGGACGGTTCATATCGGCCTAACCAATTTTGATTTCGTGGAGATTAAAGACGGGGTGAAACCTGGTGATGTGGTGATCACTTCAGATATGAGCGAGTATAAAAACTCGAAAGAAATAACGATAAATAACTAGGGTAAAAAGACAAATCATTGCGAAGCCCTCTCGGTTGGAGAGGATTGGGTGAGGCTCCTTTGCAATGATGCTTAGAATAACAGCATGAAAATTTTATACATCATAACTTTGTTGACTATCAGTGCAGGGGCATTTGGCCGCAGCAACAGCGATACGCTGCGGCTAACCCTGCAACAGGTGGTTGAAATGGCCAAGGCAAACTCTATAGCCGCCAAACAAGCAGCTACCGTACGCGAAACCAAATACTGGGAATATCGTACCTATAAATCAAACTATCAGCCGCAGTTGGCTTTGAGTGGTACCTTGCCCGATTATCAAAAAACTTTTTCGCAGGTGTTTCAGCCCGATGGTACTATACTGTTTCAGCCCGTTCATAATGATAACTCACAACTGCAACTTGATTTTAGTCAGAGCATTACCGCCACCGGAGGTACCATTTATGGCAGAACCCAACTGCAGCGTTTTACTGATTTTGACAGGCATAGTGCATTATACAATGGTGTTCCGTATAGTATTGCGTATACTCAGCCGCTTTTTCAGTTTAACCAGCTCAAGTGGGATAAAAAAATTGAACCGCTAAAATATAACGAGAGTAAACAGAAATACATTGAAGACCAGGAAAATATAGCCGTTACGGTTGAAGGATATTTTTTTGATCTGTTGCTGGCACAGGTTAACTTGCACATTGCCGAAACAAATTACAGCAACACTCAAAAAATAATGGCTATAACCAACATTAAATTTGAGTTAGGTAAAGTATCAAAAAATGAGATATTGCAATTGCAACTGGAATTGATTAATGCTAAAAAAGCCGTGGGTGCCGCAAAACGCGACATAGAAATTGCTACACTTAATTTGCGTAGCTATATCGGGCAGGAGGATGATAGCAAAATTGTGTTGGCTATACCCGAGAACATCAGCCAGATGAATGTTACCTCGGATAAGGTTTTGGCCGAGGCCTATGCTAACCGGGCAGACGCCATAGGCTTTTTAAGGCGCATTGCCGAAGCCAAAAGAGATGTAGCCAAAGCCAGGGGTGAAACAGGCTTGAAAGCTACCTTGAATGCCAACCTGGGCTTTTCAAATACGGCCACCAGTATTCCCGGAGTATATAATAATCCGCAAAATCAGCAGATAGTACAGTTAACGCTGTCTGTGCCTATTCTGGATTGGGGCAGGTCAAAATCGCGTACCAAAACAGCATTGGCCAACCAGCAACTTACTGAGTATACGGTGGAGCAGGATAAGCAAAATTTTAAACAGGGAATATTTACACAGGTATCGCTTTTTAATTTGATGAAGGAGCAGCTGGTGTATACCGCCGAAGCCGACAGTATAGCCTCAGAAAAGTACAAAATAGCCCGTGAACGCTATGTGCTGGGCGACCTGAGCATTACCGATCTGGGTATAGCCTTTCGCGAAAATGACGCAGCCAAGCGCGATTATATTACCTCGCTCCGCGATTTCTGGGGAGCCTATTACCAGCTGCGTTACCTATCGTTATATGATTTTGAAAACAACCATAAAATAACGTACCAGTAGATTTAAGTCAAAATTCAAAAGTAAAAAATCAAAAAGAAATCAGTCATTCACTAATTAACCTAAACCTTATCACTAAATCAATAATTAATCTAACTCACTCATTCACTAAATCAATAATTCAATAATTAAATAATATGATACGTTTACAAAACATTGAAAAAGTGTACCGTACAGACACTATAGAAACACTGGCCCTCAACAGCATCAGCCTGGATGTAGCCAAAGGCGAATTTTTATCTATTATGGGCCCTTCGGGCTGCGGCAAAAGCACGCTGTTGAATATCATGGGCTTGCTGGATACACCATCTAAAGGTGATATCAAGATAGGTGATCAAAAGACCGATCATTTGTCTGACAAGCAACTGGCGCAGTTCAGGAATCAGAAACTAGGGTTCATTTTCCAAAGCTATCACCTCATCAATGATCTGCAGGTACTGGACAATGTAGAACTGCCCCTGCTGTATCGTAACACTACTGCCAAAGAGCGTAAAATACTGGCTACAGAAGCTTTGGCCAAAGTGGGCTTATCCAACCGCATTAAACATTTCCCTACACAACTATCGGGTGGTCAGCGGCAGCGTGTGGCCATAGCCCGGGCTATTGTGGGCCGTCCGGAAATTATATTGGCCGATGAGCCTACCGGTAACCTGGACAGCGCTATGGGTAACGAGATCATGGACATCCTCATTAACCTTAACCGTAACGAAGGCACCACCATTGTAATGGTAACGCACGATGAAAATATGGCCCATAAAACCCATCGACTTGTACGCTTATTTGATGGTTCGCAGGTTCAGTAATACATCAGCTTAAAAATTAAGATCATGCTAAAAAATTACTTTAAAATAGCCATAGCGGTATTAAGGCGCAGAAAGTTCTTCACCTTTATCAGCTTGTTCGGCATCAGCTTTACACTTACTATATTACTGGTACTCACGTCTTTTCTTGATAAGGTTGTAGGTGACAGTTACCCCGACAGGAAACGCGACCGCTCATTGTATGTAACGCATCTTCAGGAGGATGGTAAAGATGGACAAAGCTCAAGCACATTATCCTACTATTTTTTAAGTCACTTTGTAAGTAGTTTAAAAACTCCGGTTAAGTTGAGCATATCGTCAACTTATGAAGGCACAAACACCTATGTCAACAATAAAAAGATAGCCGTAAACTATAAATACACCAATGCCGACTACTGGGACATTATGGAATATGATTTTATTGAGGGTAAAGCCTTCAATAAGCAACAGATAGATAATGCCGATAAAGTTGCTGTGATATCTGAGGATATGAAAAGAGCGTATTTTGGCGATATCCCATCCGTAGCAGGCAAATATATCGAGGCTGATAATGTAAAATATCGAGTGATAGGTGTAGTAAAAAACGTACCGATAACCAGTTATAACTTATACAGCGATATATACCTGCCTTATACAGTAGCAAAAACAGATTTTACGAAGGGGAAAGGATACCTTGGTGGCTTTACCGCTGTAATGCTGGCTAAATCGGCAGCTGATGTACCACGCATGCGCGATGAATATGATGCCATGATGCGCCGTATACCCATGGAAAGTAACCGGTTTAACAAAATGTATAGCCATGCCGAATCATATCTCAGGAGTTATGTAAATACGGGTAACGAGAACACATCTGGCGTAACCATTGTGCTTACCATTATAGTGATATTTGTTTTATTGGTAACTGTGCTGCCCACACTTAACCTGGTAAATATCAATATTACCCGAATTATGGAACGTTCATCAGAAATTGGGGTGCGCAAAGCTTTCGGGGCTTCATCGGGCACGCTGGTGTACCAGTTTCTGATAGAGAATATTATACTCACGCTCTTAGGCGGGCTCATCGGCTTAATATTGGCATTCGTTGCCATACAGATAATCAATAGCTTTCATTTGATCCCTAACCTGGTACTATCAATCAATTTTACGGTGTTGGGTATCGGTTTGCTGGTTTGTTTTTTCTTCGGCTTGTTATCGGGTGTTTACCCGGCCTGGCGCATGTCAAAGCTCAATGTAGTAACTGCTTTAAAAGCACAATAAATATTATTAACATTTAAATTACGATATAATGTTCAAGCATTTATTTAAACTGATCTGGAACAAAAAGAAACAGAACTTTTTGCTCATGACCGAGATGTTGTTCTCGTTTCTGGTACTGTTTGCTGTATTTACACTGCTGGTGTATTATTACGATAACTATAAAAAACCAATGGGTTTTGAGTATCAGAATGTATGGGTAATAAGCTACAACAACGCTTACCAAACAAAGAGCACCGACTCGCTCAACACCTATTATGAAATTTTACGCCAGAATATTAAGGCTATGCCTGAGGTACGGGATTTGAGCTTTTGCAGCTTTAATACCCCATTTACCAATAATATGTCGCAAGGGCGTGTTACCTACCATAAAAAAGAGTTTTACCACATGAACTTTTATACGGCTGATGACAATTACCCGGCCACTATGAATATGCAGATATTAGAAGGGCGCTGGTTTAATAAAACTGATATAGTTGCCAAAGACAAGCCTATCGTGATCAATAGCGACACTAAAGAACAATTGTTTGGTAAGGGAACTGCAGTAGGTCAGCTAATTTCTAATGGCGATGATAAAGATAAAATGATGCGGGTGATAGGCGTAGTACAAAGTATTAAAGTGAAAGGCGATTACGCACCTGCTGGTTTAGGGCTCTATCAACGGGCAGACACCGGCTCGCTCCGTTGGTTTGGTAAAATCATGGTGCAGGTTACCCCGGGTGCCAACGCTGCTTTTGAAGGGCGCTTATATAAAACCCTGGCCAACTATATGAAAAATTCAAACGTTGAGATAGAGCATTTAACCAATAAACGTACAAGCATCAATTATTTTACCCTGGTACCCATGATCGTGCTGAGTATTGTAGGCGTTTTTCTGGCTATCAATGTTGCGCTGGGGCTTTTCGGGGTGCTTTGGTATAACATCAACCAACGCCGTGGAGAAATTGGTTTGCGGCGGGCGGTAGGCGCCAGCGGTGGAGCTGTTTCGTCACAGCTTATTTATGAATCCATGATTCTGGCTACCTTGTCATTAATTGTGGGGTCGTTTTTTGCCGTGCAGTTCCCTTTGTTGAATGTTTTTGATCTGTCGGCAGGTATTTATATTTCTGCTATGTTGCTGGCTATCTTGTTTATTTATACGCTGGTATTCCTGTGTTCATTATATCCGGGCAGGCAGGCCGCGGCAATTTATCCGGCGGTAGCCTTACATGAAGAATAAATTACGATATTAACCTGCTATTATGATATTGGTTATTGATGATGATTTAGCGGTACGCACCTCTTTAGTATTGTTGCTGAAAGGCGAAGGCTACGATGTGCAGTGTACCGAAAGCCCGGCCGAGGCACTGAAGGTTATCCGCAAGCAAAGCACGGAGCTGATTATACTCGACCTTAATTTTTCGATAGATACCTCGGGCAAGGAAGGGCTCGACCTGCTGACCAAAATAAAGCAGATCAACAACACCATTCCCGTAATACTGATAACCGGCTGGGGCAGTATTGAACTGGCCGTAGCCGGTATGAAAATAGGCGCCAGCGACTTTATCAATAAGCCCTGGAGCAACGAGCATCTGGTACAATCGGTTAAAACCCTGCTCGATCTGCAAGACAATAAGGCCGAACACCGCACCCGCAAACAACTCGACAAAAGCTACAACTTTCAGCACATTATTGGTGAAGACCCTAAAATGCTGGATATACTGGAAACCATAGGCCGCGTAGCCCAAACCGATGCATCGGTACTCATCATGGGCGAAAGCGGTACGGGTAAGGAACTGATTGCCGAGGCCATCCACCAAAACAGCCTGCGCCGTAACAAACCATTTATTAAGGTAAATCTGGGTGGTATCAGCACCTCTCTGTTTGAAAGCGAAATGTTCGGCCATATCCGGGGCGCGTTTACCGATGCACGGTTCGATAGGATCGGTCGGTTTGAAATGGCCAACAAAGGCACCATATTTCTGGATGAAATTGGCGATCTGGATGCCAGCAGCCAGGTGAAGCTGTTGCGTGTACTACAGGATCGCACCTACGAGGTGCTGGGCAGCAGTCGCACCAAAACGGTTGACGTACGGATAGTTTGTGCTACCAACAAAAACTTAAATGAAATGGTGAGCAAGGGTACGTTTCGCGAGGATCTGCTTTATCGCATCAACCTTATCACCGTTTACCTGCCCGCCCTGCGCGACAGACCAAAGGATATCCCCCTACTGGTGGAATTTTTTATCAATAACTTAAAAGAAATTTATAACCGGCCAAAGCTGTCCGTAGCGCCGGGCGCTATGAAATGGCTACAGCAGCTGCCGCTGCCGGGTAATATCAGGCAGTTGAAAAACCTGGTGGAGCGCTCCATCCTCGTCAGTAAAAAGGATGAGTTAGGTATTGATGATTTCCGCTCACAACTGGAGCTTTCGCCAGTAAAAAAGGGTAATATGCAGCTGCCTGGTGTGGGTACCCTTACGCTGGAAGAAGTGGAGGTAGAGATGATTAAACGGGCAATGGATCATCATAAAAACAAAATAAGCCGGGCCGCCGCCGCTCTGGGCCTCACACGTAGTGCCCTGTACCGGCGCCTCGATAAATACCAGATACCTTACGATGAAGCTGAGGATTAAATACATTTTATTTGTGGTTATACTGCACCTGCTTACGCTGGTGCTTACTTACTTTATTTTTAGCGATAATAAAATATTCTTCATCGCATCGGAGGTGGTGGTCATCATTTCGGCCGTCATAGCCTGGCAGCTTTACCGCCAGTTGATACAACCCCTTAAATTATTGATGCAAGGCGTAGAAGCTATTAAAGACAAAGATTTTAACGTAAAACTGATATCCACGGGCAAACATGAGGTTGATGAATTGATTGAGGTGTATAACCGGATGATGGATGAGTTAAGAAAGGAACGTACCATGCAGGAGCAGCAGCATTTTTTTTTAGAGAAACTGATCTTTACTTCGCCGACGGGTATCATCATACTGGATTATGACAACCGTATCCAACAGGTAAACCCGAAAGCTTTACAATTGCTGTCGGTTAGCGAAGAAAGTCTGAAAGGGCATTCTATTGATGAGCTGGAGCACCCGTTAATACAACAGATCAGGGAACTACAATCAGGCGAAACAGCAGTAGCCCGGGTTGATGGCATCAGCTCGTTCAAACTGCAAAAATCACATTTTGTGGACAGGGGCTTTTCGCGCCACTTTATCATGATTGAGGACCTTACCGCCGAGATCCTGGCTGCCGAGAAGAAGGTTTATGGCAAAGTGATCAGGATGATGGCGCATGAGGTGAATAATACCATTGGTCCGGTAAATTCCATCATGCAATCGGCAATGGGTACCGATCAGCTTTGGGAGGGCCACGAGTTTGATGTGCTAAAAGACGCCCTGCAAATAGCCATGGACCGCAATCAAAATCTGAACCATTTTATGCGCAACTTTGCCGATCTGGTGAAACTTCCGCCGGCCAACAAGCAACCTATCGTACTACAAAAGCTAATCAATTCGGTAGCAACGCTTATGAGCGCTAAAGCCCGTGAAAATAAAGTGGTGTTTGAGCTGGAACTACCAGCCGATGATATTCACATCCGTGCAGATGAACAGCAATTAGAGCAGGCATTTATCAATATTGTTAAAAATGCCGTTGAGGCCATTCAGGATGGCGGCATAGTAAAGTTTACCTTGATACCCGCCAAGCGTTTGTTGGTTATCACCGATACAGGCAAAGGCATCAGCGCCAGCGAGCATGCCAATCTATTTTCGCCATTTTTCAGCACCAAAAAAGATGGGCAAGGTATCGGTCTCACCCTGGTTCGCGAGATCCTGATTAATCATGGCTTTGAATTTAGCCTCAAAACCGTAGCCGATAAGCAAACGGAATTTACAATACATTACAATTGAGCCAATAAATGATTTAACAAAAATCAAAAATCAGAATAAGCCGCAGGATACAGGAAAATAATATCCGCGTGCGATACATTGTTCTGGTACTCAGGTTTTGAGGAAAGACTTTTCCAGTAGGCATCATTACTAAATGTTTCCCAATGCTTATCCCTGTCGGCCTTGTTATTAAAGGTGGTCATGTACATGAGGTTAGGCATACGGCTGCCGGAAATCACTTCCGAGTAAAATACTGCGTTAAAGCCCAGGCGTTTAAACAATCCCACCTCGTCTCCAATATTAAACATGCGCACTTTATTGAAATTATATTTCTCGGTAGCACTTTCGTAGCTGCGCAGTTCGTACACCCTATCGGCTTTGGCACCCGTTAAATTGGGAACAGCCGGACCCGGCATACCGGGGAAAGCCTGCAACACGATAGTTTCTATACGGGTATAGGGAGCATCTTTATACCCGGCGTTGATGTAATCGTCGCCATTGGTTAAGTATTCGGTATCGCCCTGTAGTTTTTTGTCATTATTTACCAATTTATCAAAGGTGGAGAATGGTGTAAAAACATAAATGCGCATATCGGCGGTGTCCTGCTTAACCGGTTTAAATACCCCTACATTTTTTACACCCACCCGGTGCATAGCCGGCACATAGGCCTGTTCCAGGTAACGTTCTATCCTCCCCTCCTGCACTGTTGTTTTATAATGATATATTTTTAGCTGATAGTAAAACCTTTTAGCTGCCATAGCTGAGGAAGCCGAAAGACCCAGCATAAAAAATAATATCAACGCGAACAGTGAATAGCGGGTTTGGTAAAGTGATTTCATGAGTTTATTAAAATGGTAAAGATAGGTTCAAATCTGATGATTTTTTGTTTTTTTCATCACTATTAAAAATAATTTATAAGAGTAGTTCGATCAAATAAGGAGACTCCGATGGAGTCTATAATGTTGATTATACGATATACTATAAACAGGTCGCTCCTCCGGAGCATAGATAGCTCAAGGCTCCAGCGGAGCCTCGTGTTTATAGAAAACATATGATCATCTTTCGACTCCATCGGAGTCTCCTCCTTATTGAATTAGTATTTTATCAGACTGGATTTATGCACCAACAAAAAAGCCCGCAAGCATATTGCTTACAGGCCCTAGATTTATTAAACAAATACGGGATATTATAATTCGCGCACCCAGATATTCCGGAAGCTAAGCGGTTCGCTTTTATCGCCATGAGCCTGCAACTTAATTGGTGCAGCACCATGTTTTTTACCTTCGTAAGATGCCTTGCCAATGTATTGGGTTGGGCCCCATAGTTCAAAATTGTTTTCAACTAAAACACCGTTATAAAACACGGTAGCTTTTGCTGCTGATTTTAAAGAACCATCCTCGTTAAATACCGGAGCGGTCCAAATCACATCATACACATTCCACTCGCCTGGTTTACGACCAGGGTTTGCCAATGGAATAGCTTGTTTATACAAGCTTCCCGCCATACCATTAACATAAGTTTTATTGTTGTATGAATCTAAAACCTGTAATTCATAACCTGCATCGCCTTTACCTAATGACGCCAGGAAGATACCACTGTTACCACGGGCTTGCCCTTCTCCTGTAATACTGGCAGGTACGCGCCACTCGATATGCAATTGGTAATTGGTGAATTTTCTTTTGGTTTCAATGTTACCCTTGGTTTTATCAACGGTTAAAATACCGCCTTTAACCACCCATGATGCAGGTGTCTGGTCGGCTACAGAAACCCACTCGTCCTGATTTTTGCCATCAAACAAAACAATAGCGTCAGAAGGCGCTTCGCCTAAAACTTTACCCGGAACAACTACTTTAGGTATCGGTTCCCAGGTTTCGGTATCTTCTGGTTTTGCCTGTTGCGCATTAGCTACAAAAAAGCTTCCTGCTAAAAGCGCTGTTAATACAATTGGATATTTCATATCAGTATTATAATTGGTTTTAAAATAGAATCAAGATATAAGAGTCAAGAATCAAGACTTAAGAATATAGCAGCGAGTGCTTTTTCTTGATTCTTGGCTCTTGATTCTTGCCTCCTCTTAAACGTGGAGTGTATTTTTCAAGTACGATGCACTTTTGGCAATACTCACATACGGATCGATATTGGTATAGTTTTCCTGCTCCACAATAAAGTGTTTAATGCCGGCAAGCTTGGCTTTACCCAAAATGGTTTTAAAATCAATGTCGCCATTACCAATTTCGGTATTCAGGTTGGCATTGGTTTTATCCCTGTCTTTAATGTGTACAAAGGTAAAACGACCCGGATGTTTCTGGAATATAGCTACAGGGTCCTGACCGGCACGAACTACCCAGTAAAGGTCCATTTCCATATTTACCAGTTTAGGATCGGTATTGTTTAGTATCACATCATAAAAAGTAGTATCGCCAACCGGGTGCCATTCAAAATTATGGTTGTGGTAACCCAGCTTTAAACCTGATGCTTTGCAGATCTCGGCAATTTTATTCATTTTTTCGGCTACGCCTTTGCAATCGTCAACCGTTTTGATGAAGTTGTGGTTTAGTGAAGGGATAATGATATAAGTTTGACCGATGGTGTTAGCTACTTCAATATAAGCTTTCAAGTCATCGGTTTTACCTTCGCCAAAATACTGATCAAGACCATAGTGACCGCTTGGTGTGCTCAAGCCGTTATCCTTTAATAGTTGACCAAAATCTTTACCTGGTAAGCCCCAGTAACCTGTTTGTTGATTAAACCCAAAGGTTTCTACTTCTTTATAACCGGCTTTAGCAACCTGGGCAATTACGCCTTTTACATCTTTTGGCAGTTGGTCGCGCAGGCTATATAATTGCAGCCCCACACCATTAGTGCTTTTGGCCGATAGTAAATTAGGTTTTATCATCACACCTGCCGCAACTAATCCGGCTTGTGCTAAGAATGTTCTTCTGGTTGTCATGTATAGTTATTTGGTTAATGTATTTGTTAGAGCGGCTGCAAAGCTTAAGGTTTAAACATCGCAAATATGTACCGCTTTGCGTAAAGAAGCAATATGATCTGGCTGCTTGGGAATAAATTCCTGTGCTACATAGCCCTTATGCCCTACCCCTACGATAGCTTTCATAATAGCCGGATAATATAATTCTTGTGTATCATCGATTTCGTTTCGGCCAGGTACACCACCGGTATGATAGTGCGCGATGTATTGATGATTATCACGGATATTGCGGATCACATCGCCCTCATCTATCTGCATGTGGTATATATCATACAGTAGTTTAAAGTTTTCGGAACCTAGCCTTCTGCAAAGTTCGGCGCCCCATGATACACGGTCGCACTGGTAATCTTTGTGATCAATTTTGCTGTTCAGCAATTCCATTACCAGTACCACGTTATGTTTCTCGGCCAGTTCAACCACTGGTTTCAAACCTTCCACACAGTTGTTCCATCCGGTTTCGTTATCCTTACCCCGGCGGCTACCGCTAAAGCAGATAAGGTTTTTATAACCTGCTGCCGCCACTTTAGGTATCATTTCCGAATAGTTTTTTTGCAACTGGGCATGAAACTGCTTATCGCCAAAACCATCGGTGAGGTTTATTTCGGCGCCATTACACATGGATGAATACAGACCATATTTTTTAAGCGTAGGCCAATCAGCAGGGCCAACCAGGTCGATACCTTTAATGCCGATATCTTTGGCCGCTTTACAAAGTTGCTCCACGCTTATATCGCCGTAACACCAGCGACAAACGGCGTGATTAATATTTCCTTTTAGCGTATCAGGTAACACCATTTGTTTCTCTTGTTCGGTTGACGTAAATGAAGTAAGCACGCCCGACGCTGTGATAGCAGCCGTGCCAGCAAGCATGTTTTTGATAGCCGATCTCCGGTTTTGGTTTGATGCCATTGATTTAGTTATTAGGTGCAGGTTCGTTAATAGCTACGTTATCTTTTTTATCCTTAAAGAATAGTACAAACAAGATAAATACTACGGCCGCGATACCGGCAGGTATCAGCCATATCATTTTCCAATCATGCCCGGCAGGGCTGTTATAGCTGTCGGAAATTAATCCGGCAATATAAAACCCAATCAACATACCCACGCCATAAGTAGCCAGGGTTATCATACCCTGTGCAGCGCTTTTATATTGGATGCCAGCTTTTGAATCTGTATATATCTGTCCGGAAACAAAGAAGAAATCATAACATACACCATGAAGCGCTATACCTATGATGAGCAGGAAGCTCAGTTCGCCGGCGTTACCGTAGGCAAACATGGCATACCTAACCGCCCATGCCAGCATACCCACCAGGATTGTTCTTTTAAATCCGAATTTCTTAAAGAATATAGGTAAACAAAGCAAAAACAATACTTCTGAACCCTGACCAATAGCCATTTTTCCGGTTGGATTATCAACCTTAATATCGGCTAAAAACGCACCTGCATTTTGATAGTAAAATGCCAATGGAATACAGATCAGGATAGAAGCCACAAAGAAAACAGCGAAATTTTTGTCTTTCAGCAGTTTCAATGCATCCAGGCCAAGTACTTGCGAAATGCTAACCTTCTCGTCTTTAGCAACCTTAGGCGGCGTATTTGGCAAAGTGAAGCTGAATAAACCTAAAACCAGGGAGGCAATTCCTGCCATCAGGAACGTATTTTTTAAAAAGCCCTGTGCTATGCCGTTTGGAGAATCCCAGTGAAACAAATAGCTGATGGATACACCCGCCAATATCCACCCCACAGTTCCCCAAACACGGATAGAAGAAAACTCCTTTTCCGGATCTTTCATCTGGTTAAATGAAACCGAATTTACCAGTGCCAGCGTTGGCATATACAGTACCATATAACCCAATACGTATGGATAAAATCCTGCAACATCTGAGGCCTTGTACATCTGGTACATTAATACAGCACCGGCAATATGCAGTATGCCTAGTATTTTTTCGGCATTAAAATACCTGTCGGCAATTAAACCGATAATAAAAGGTGCAATAATAGCGCCCCACGATTGGGTGGAGAATACAGATCCGGCCTGAACACCTGTGGCATGCAGTGTTTTATCTAAAAATGCGCCCAGTGTTACAAACCATGCTCCCCAAATAAAAAATTCGAGGAACATCATAGCAGAAAGTTTTACCCTGATTCCAGTGGTCATAATTGATTTTGTAAGGTTTATAATTGGTTAGGTTTATTTTTTTAATGACAAAATGTATTTAACCATTTCCTTAGCATCATCTAATGACAAAGTTGGGTGAGCAGACATCGGGATATCGCCCCAGTTACCTTTACCACCGGCAATAACTTTTTTAGCCAGGGTTTCAATATTGGTTTCGGTGGCTGGATATTTAGCGGCAACGTCCTGTAATGCAGGTCCTATTACCTTGGTATCAACCTTGTGGCAAGTGTTGCAATCGGCAGCTGCCATTAAACTTTCGCCTTTGGCCGAACCTGCTGATCCGCCAGCCGCTTCTGTACCTGTTTTTGCAACAACAGTATCAGCATTAGCGTCAGCTGCTTTTGCGGTTTGGTTTGCCGCGCTGGTGCTGTCGCTGCCACCTTTGGTTGATGAATTGCTGCCACAAGCTGTTACTACCGCGCTGATACAAAGAATAAAAAAAGCCTTTTTCATGAGTGTTTTTTTGTTTTTTAATAATAACCTGACAGGGGAATATCTGTTTTAGTTGATTACAACTGCCGGTTTACTTCTGTTTTTTGGTTTTTGATTAACGAGGGCGAAAAATACAATTTTTTATCATAATCAGTGTACTTTTTACACCGCAACTGTGCTTAATGGTTCACTTTTTTTCTTGCCGCGCATATAAAACACCAAACCAGCAAATGCAACTATCAATACTACAGGAATAATAAGTGTGGTATTCAGCACTTCGGGACCTGCGGCCGATCGGGCTGCATCAAAAGCTTTGGCCATATCCGTACCCGCAGCAGCCGACCGGTAAGCATCCAGACTAGCTCCTGCCGGAAGTTTCTGGGCCATGATAGCATCATAATGCCCCCCCATAAACATCATATAAATAGATACACCGAACATACCTGCACCGCCCATCAGGTTTAAGCCAACAGCTCCGGTACGTGGCAGATTTTCGGCCACAAAGCCTATCATACATGGCCAAAAGAAGGCGACACCTAATCCAAAAACAATAGCTGCCAGATAAATAGCATCGCCATGCAGGTGAATCATGAGGTAAATACCCAATGCCGACAATATTGCCGAAATAAGCAATACACCCTGCGGCGCTACACGGTGTACAATTGGACCGGCAAATGCCCTGCCCAACACCTGCACCGAGGCCACAAAAGTGAGTATCAGAATAGCATTATCGGTTACGGTTTTAAATAATACGTCTGTCCACTGGTTGGTAAACAGCTCTGTAATAGCGGTACCAAACATACAAACGATCATGAACACAAATAATGGATTGATGAGCGCCTTGTACATATCGCCCGTGCTTACACCAGCAGATACTCGCTCGGTAACCGGGAACTCCAGTTTGGAGAACAGGAAACCATAAATTAATGTTGGGATAAGCATAATGGCTACTTCCAGCTGTGAAATCCAATAAGGTTTTGGAGATACGCCATGTGCTAAAGTCGTATCCAGCCCAAACACAATCAATGTACCTATCACAATGCCTGCCGGAAACCACAAGTGAAAATGGTTAAGCTTGGTAGTTTTATTATCGGTATAAAGCGAAGCTACCAAAGGGTTACAGGAAGCTTCGACAGTACCATTGGCGATACCGATCATCAGTGTCGACAAAAACAGTGTCCAATACCCGTTTGCAAAAATGGTTAGCAGGATGCCTATCAAATGGAAAATAAAAGCTGATACCAGCAATTTTTTCATGCCTATAATATCTACAATAAAGCCCCCCACGATGATAGCTAACGGGAAGCCCCAAAAAGCCGTTGCAGCAATGGTGCCGAGTTCTGAAGCGTTAAGGTGAAATCTGACACCTTGGTCGTTCAAGATACCGGCACGGATACCGAATGATAATGAGGTTACTAACAGGGATAAACAACTGGCCCTGAAGAGCTGTGTACGGTTAATGGCTTGCATTTAAAAGATAATTAGGTTTAATTGAATTGGTTAATTGGTATACCAAATATAATGCTTTTATCTTCCCACTTATCACCTGCCTATTTTGTCATCCTGAGCGTAGCGAAGGATCTATTTGTAAACATGTATGCAAACAAACAGATCCTTCGCTACGCTCAGGATGACAAAGTATTTTCAAGATTGGGTTTATATCCCCAGCGTCTTCCTGTTAAATGCATCATCAGAGCCTGATGCGGCAAAATCGTCAAAGGCACGCTCGGTAACCCTGATGATATGATCCTTGATAAAGATGGCGCCTTCTCTTGCCCCGTCTTCCGGATGTTTAAGCGCGCATTCCCATTCTAATACGGCCCATCCTTTAAAATCATATTGGGTTAATTTGCTGAATATCCCTTTAAAATCAACCTGACCATCGCCCAGTGAGCGGAAACGGCCCGCGCGATCAACCCAATTTTGGTAACCACCATAAACACCCTGGCGACCGGTTGGATTAAATTCTGCATCCTTCACATGGAACATTTTGATGCGCTCATGATAGATGTCGATAAACTCCAGGTAATCCAGGCACTGCAATACAAAATGCGATGGATCATACAGGATATTGGCACGTTTATGATGACCAACCTTATCTAAAAACATTTCGAAGGTGATACCATCATGCAGGTCTTCGCCAGGATGAAGCTCGTAGCAAAGATCAATACCATTTTCTTCATACACATCCAGGATAGGTTTCCAGCGTTTAGCCAGTTCATCAAAACCTGTTTCTACTATACCTGCTGGGCGTTGAGGCCATGGATATACCATTGGCCAAAGCAAGGCGCCGCTAAAAGTAACAGAAGCTTTAAGTCCTAAATTTTTTGATGCTTCGGCAGCATATTTCAGTTGCTGTACCGCCCATCTTTGTCTGGCAGCCGGATTATTGCGATATGCTTCGGGAGCGAAAGCGTCAAAAAGCGAATCGTAAACCGGGTTTACAGCCACCAGCTGACCTTGCAGGTGGGTTGATAATTCAGTAATTTCTAATCCGGCAGCGTTAACAATGCCTTTGATTTCCTCAGCATAGGTCTTGCTTTCGGCGGCTTTTTGCAGGTCGATAAAGCGGGCATCTAAAGTTGGCAACTGAACACCTTTGTAACCCAGGCCAGCGGCCCATTTACAAATTGATTCCAGGCTGTTAAATGGTGCAGTATCGCCTATAAATTGCGCTAAAAATATGGCTGGTCCTTTTATAGTTGTCATAGTTTTTTAAATAGAAAATTCGGTCCACTTTTTATCTGATTTGCCCGAGGCGATCACATTTTCGATAAATGCCATGCCGCGCACGCCTTCTTTAACTCCCGGAAAATCCAATTCTTCCGGAGTAGCTGTCCTACCTTCGATACCAGCTTTTACTGTTAAGGCAAAATTGCGGTACAGGTTGGCGAAAGCTTCCAGATAACCTTCGGGGTGACCGGCAGGCGTACGGGTATTATGCTGCGCGAATGAGCTGGTGTAGCCACCGCCCGTGCGCCAAACTTCCATCGGTTTATCGGTATACATCACGGTGAGGGAATTAGCATCACTTTGGTGCCATTCTAATCCGCCTTTTTCACCGTAAACGCGTATTTTAACATTATTTTCTTCGCCGGCGGCAATTTGTGTGGCGGTTAATACACCGCTTGCACCGTTGTTGAATTTAAGCAGTGCCGCACCGTCGTCATCCAACTTACGACCTTCAACCACAATATTGATATCAGCACAAATTTTAGTAACCTCCAAACCTGTTACATATTCGGCCAGGTTAAAGGCGTGAGTACCTATATCGCCCATGGCACCGGCAATACCGCTTTTACCCGGATCGGTGCGCCATGAAGCCTGTTTATTATCGTCACCTTCCAAAAAGCTGCTGAGCCATCCCTGCGGATACTCTACATATACTTTACGAATAGCACCTAATTTTCCGGCTTTGATCAATTGTTTAGCCTCTTTTACCATCGGGTAGCCGGTATAGGTATGGGTAAGGCAAAATAATTTACCTGTAGCCTTTACTATCTTATCCAGTTCTTTGGCTTCGGCCAGGGAAAAGGTCATGGGTTTATCTAAAACAACATGAAAGCCATTTTCCAGCGCCATTTTTGTTGGGGCAAAGTGTACGTGATTGGGTGTTACAATACTGATCACCTGTACGCGCTCGTCCGCTGGCAGTTGTTTTTCTTTTTCGATAAGTTCGGTGTATGAGTTGTAGATGCGGTTGGGAGATAGTCCCAGTAACAAACCGCTGGCTTGTGATTTTTCGGGGTTACTGCTAAAAGCACCGCAAACCAATTCATATTCACCATCTATACGTGCGGCTATGCGATGCACGGCGCCAATAAACGCGCCCTGACCGCCACCGATCATTCCTAATCTTAGTTTCATTCTTTTTAGTGAGTGGTTGATTCAATCGATTGGTGAGTGGTTGCATGAGTTTATAACCATTCTCCACTCACCTAATCAACTAAAAGCTATTTTTTTAAGTAGCCCAGGCTTTGTCGCCTTTTTTGTAGGTTACGTTGCCATCATAATGTCCGGGTACAGCAATGTAGCGCAGTGCTTTGGTTGCACCAACTTCTGAGGTAAAGAAACCCAACAGGGTTAACTCTTTCATCATCCGGAAGTAATGGTTCGGATCTTCGGGCTTTTTGTTTTTAGTGTAGTTTTTTTGCTCGGCATCCAGTTCGGTAAGCAGTTCGGTGCGTTGTTTAGCATCGGCTTCCATAAACGATTTGCTGAACTTTTTCTTGCTGGCTTCATCCAGATCAGAAATACCTTTTACAAATATTTTCTGATCTTCAGGCTTATAGCAATCCTGAACCATCAGGGCCATAAAGTTACCTATAGCTGCCGCTTTGGCTCCAGGCGTGCTGGTAGCCGGTAAAATGGTTTCGCCAATTTCATCAAATAAGGCTACGTTGTTTTCATCAAACAATTCGTTCACTTTTTTGGAGCTTGGTTTACAACCCGAGATAAAAAACTCAGCGCCGATTATGGTACCTCCCAGTATCAATCCAACCCTGCCTAAAGCTTCTCTTCTATTCATGGTATTTATTGATTTATTGAATTAGTGAGTTATTTTGAATTATTGAATTAGTGATTTAGTGAATTAGTGAATCTAAAAACGAGATGAATATTGGTAAAATTCACCTTTTCCAAATCACTAATTCGCTAACTCACTAACCCATTAATTAGTTTATTGAATTAGTGAGCCTAAATATAAAATTAGTGATCGGTAAAATTTACTTTTCCCGATCACTAATTCACTAAAATCATTAATTCACTAATTAATTTATGCTTTTAATTTAAATCCATCAGGATAATCCCTTTGGATGTATTGGTTTACCGCGTCAAAGTTGGTCACCTTCATGGCTTTATTATCCCATAATAGTTTCACGTCGCCACCTCTAAGGTCATGACCACGTACAGCCAGGTTAGCCATTAACAAGGCTTCGGTAAGCGGACCGGCTTTATCAAATGATGAGCTCAGTTCTGTTTTACCGTATCCGGCTATACAGCCTTCAACCCACTGTGCATAGTGACCTTCGGCACCGCCTGGTACACGTTTCCATTTCTGCGGAGCATTGGCGCTTGCAGTTAATGATTTTGGCAATAAAGTAGCCGCATCTGAATAAGTGCTGGCATACATTTTACCTTTGGTACCAATAAATAATGTACCATTACCTTCTTCGCCACCAAATTTTTCGTTTGCACCTAATTCAACAGGTCTTTCCGGTGTAATACCACCATCCATCCAGTGCATGGTAACATCGCCTTTTGTTTTTTCTGTTTTAGGGAAAGTTAAGGTAATATGGCTTGATGGAGGGCAGCTTTCAGGGAAATGACCTTGTTTAAACTCATCTACATACACACTGCCTACGCTGGCCTGTACATCTTTTACATATTGTAAACCCAGTACACGGAACGGAGCTTCAACCAGGTGGCAGCCCATATCGCCAAGGGCACCGGTTCCGTAATCCCACCATCCGCGCCAGTTAAACGGCACCAGTTTATCTACGTAATCCTTTTTAGGCGCTGTACCCAGCCACAGATTCCAATCCAGTTCTTTTGGGATCTCTTTTGCAGGCTGAGGCCAGGCAATACCCTGTGGCCATACCGGACGGTTTGTCCAGCAGTAAATGGTGTGCACATCACCAATCAGGTCGGCATCATACCATTCCGACATTAAACGGGTGCCATCATTTGATGATCCCTGGTTACCCATTTGGGTTACTACTTTATATTTTTTGGCAGCCTCGGTTAATAAACGAGCTTCCCAGATATCATGCGTTAAGGGTTTTTGAACATACACGTGTTTACCCAACTGCATAGCATGGTAGGCAATTAAAGCGTGGTTATGATCTGGTGTAGAAACAGATACCGCGTCAAAGTTTTTTGACTCTTTATCATACATCTCGCGCCAATCTTTATAGTACTTGGCTTTAGGGAATTTGGCACGTGAGTTTGCCGATCTTCTGTCATCTACATCGCATAGAAAAGCGATCTCTGCTTTTCCGCTTTTGTAAAAATTGGCAATATCGCTCTGGCCTTTACCGCCCGCACCTACACCGGCAATAAGCAGTTTGTCGCTGGGTGCTATAAAGCCTTTGCCGCCCAGTACAAAACGTGGAACGATCATAAAACTTGCCGCAGCTAATGTGCCTTTTTTAAGGAAATCCCGTCTGGAGGCGTCGGGAGTACTTTTGTCCTGTTCTTCAGTCATTGGTTTGTATATTTTGGATATCCGGTTAATTTAGATCTCGTTTTTCTTCAAGGCCTCAACCGCGTAGTTGGCTGCACGGGCGGTCATAGCCATGTAAGTAAGTGATGGATTCTGACATGCTGCCGATGTCATGAAAGAACCATCGGTAACAAATACGTTTTTGGCATCCCACACCTGGTTCCACTGGTTAAGCACCGATGTTTTTGGATCACGGCCCATACGTGCGGTACCCATTTCATGAATACCACGACCCAGGTATGGATTTTTGCTGCTTGTTTGTACATTTTTAACACCTGCGGCCTCCAGCATGGCTTTGCCTTCGCTTTCCATAGCGATACGCATTTTTTTCTCGTTGTCTTTCAGTTCAGCGTCGATAGCGATAACAGGAAGGCCCCATTTATCTTTTTTGGTTTTATCGATAAACACTTTATTGTCGTGGTAAGGCAATGTTTCGCCAAAGCCGCCCATTCCTACCGACCATGAACCTGGCTCGGTTAGGGCATCCTTAAAGGCTCCGCCTATGCTCAGTTCGGCAATATCACGGCTCCATCCTTCGCGGCTTGCACCTCCCTGATAACCAAAACCACGTATAAAATCACGCTTATCGTTACCCAGATTGGCAAAACGGGGAATGTAAAACCCATTTGCACGACGCCCGAAATAGTACTTATCCTCATAACCTTCTACCTGCCCCCATGCATTAACATTTAAGTGGTGATCCATCAGGTTATGACCCAATTCGCCGCTGCTGCTGCCCAAACCACCTTCCCACACATCATTTGCCGAATTCATCAGGATCCAGGCTGAGTTAATGGTCGATGCATTCAGAAATACAACCTTGGCAAAGTATTCGTATGTTTTGTTAGTTTCGGCATCCAGTACCTCTACACCTTTGGCTTTTTTGGTATCCTTATCGTACAAAATTTTGGTAACGATAGACCATGGGCGAACGGTTAAATTACCGGTAGCCATTGCTGCAGGCAAAGTAGCCGATTGCGTACTGAAATAAGCCCCGAACGGACAGCCCAACCAGCATTTGTTACGGTACTGGCAATTGGTACGGTTATTATGCGGCACAGTGATATTGGCTGTACGACCAATAATCATGGCTCTTTCTTCTTTATAATACTCTTTTAATCTTTTAGCTACATCTTTTTCAACCACGTTCAATTCCATAGGTGGCATAAAATCACCATCCGGCAAAATGGCTAAGCCATCCCTGTTGCCAGAGATACCTGCAAATTTTTCGGCATAGCTGTACCACGGAGCGATATCCTTATAACGGATAGGCCAATCTACGGCAATACCATCTTTAAGGTTGGCTTCAAAATCAACATCAGCCCAGCGGTATGATTGTCTGCCCCACATCAATGAACGGCCACCAACGTGATAACCACGGAACCAGTCAAATCTTTTTACTTCTGTATAAGGACTGTCTTTATCACTTGCCCAATAATCAAGGTTGGTTTCGTTAAGCGGATAATCACGTTTTAATACCGGATAATCCTCAATCATCTTTTCTGTGCGCCCGCCACGGTGAGGAAACTCCCATGGTGCTTTATTAGCGTTCACATAATCCTTAATGTGCTCGATGTTACGACCACGCTCCAGCATAATGGTTTTTAAACCCTTTTCTGTAAGTTCCTTGGCAGCCCACCCGCCTGAAATTCCTGAGCCAATGACAATAGCGTCATAAGTGTTTGCAGACATATCTATTCGGTTAAAATGAATTTGTTTTGTACTTGGTTATCCCGCTAAATGTATGAATAAAAATTATTTTACAAATAGCGCATTGTGTTTTTTTTACACATTGAAATTTTCAATCGGTTTATAACAATTAAGTTATTTTGGTTTTTGCATTTTGGAGCTGATACTCCTGCTGCTCTAAAGTAAAATCCCTTCATTGTATTACCTATTTGTATACCGAAAATTTAAAATAAAAACACTTTTTAAAAACACAAAGCACTATATATCAATAAAATTCAAAAAACAATTATTCAAAAAATATAAACACAATTTAGGCTGTATCCTATAAATTATATATTCTTTTTTTCATTTCGCTCCATGCATATGCCTGCCGAACGATTGGTAAAAGCCATATAGATTAAACAATGTGTTTATAAATATGGTAAATGGTTTTAGCAGTTCTTAGTTAAGCTACCCGCACTTTTAAAGGTACAGGCATTTTGGCTTAATAAATGAACTTTGGTTTATAAAACGATTTTCAAACTTAATAATTTAAAACACTAAAAAAAGAGTGTTTCAGGAAATTTATTGTCTGGTGAAATTACCTTATTAATATCAATAACCCCATTTTTTCATGATTTGTAAATCAATTTTTACACAATCAACCGGGTCTTTTCCCTGATAGGCTTCCTGCTCAATAATAAACAGAACCGTACCCCCTTTTTTGCTGGCCGCTTTTACAATTTCTTTAACCGGCAATACGCCCTGGCCCAGTACTGTACTTTCGGTATCGTCACCATCACTCCGCGGAGCTACCTTAATCTCGTCTTTTACGTGTAATGATTCAAAACGACCGGGGTATTTATTGATAAAATCAAGTGCTACCCCACCTGTACTGTACATATTACCAATATCCATTTGCTGGGCCACCAATTTAGGGTCGGTATTCTGGATGATAAAATCATACAGCGTGATATCCCCTACTTTAGTACTGATCTCAAAGTTGTGGTTGTGATACCCAAACTTCATAGATGATTTTTGGCACAGCTCCCCACATTTATTAAACTGCTCCATAAAGCGTTTTAATTTGTCGGTATCATGACGCAGGCTTTCATCCAGCCAGGGACTGATCACATAACGCTGACCAACGGTGGCAGCATCCTCAATGGTATACTTCCAGGCATCGGTAAAATCGTTTTTAGTGCTATCCCAATGCTGAGCCGTCATTACGGTATGGCCGCTTGGCATTTTTATATCCAGATCGGTAATTATTTTTTTAAATTCCTTAGCTGTATAACCATAAAATTTGCGGTCGATATAGTTGGCATGCTCAACATGATGATAACCGGCATCGGCCAGTTTCTTTAATGTTCCTGCCGGATCGGTCTTCATCGCATCACGTACACTATACAACTGTACACCTACGCGCTGCAGGTGCTTATCTGCTGCCAGTAAATGATCGGGTAATAATGCCGCGCCTGCTAATGCCAGGGCACCTGTTTTTAAAAATGTTCTGCGGGAGGTTTGCATTGAAATGATGTATTTAAGGTTATAATTGGAATAGATTAGAATCAAGAGTTAAGAATCAAGAGACAAGATAACTACATATTAGGTTATTTCGTTTCATTTAATTCAATTTCTCACCTTGAATCCATAAAGTTGATTTTCGCACATTTCTTAATCCTCATTTTTTCTTCTTGGTTCTTGATTCTTATCTCTTGACTCTTTTTCTTGATTCTTCATTTAGAGTTACTCACAAATGCAATACGCTTGCTATCCGGCGACCATGACGGTGTATTAATAGTACCCTGCCCACCATACAAATAGGCCACCACTTTTGAAGGGCCACCACCTGCTGGCATCACCCTGATGAATACATGTTTATAAAAGGGATGATCGCCGGGCTCTACTTCGTTTTTGAGGAAGGTGATATAGCAGATCCATTTGCCATCGGGCGATACATGCGGAAACCAGTTATTATGATCGTCATTAGTGATCTGTGTTTGTTCGCTGCCGTCCGGCTTCATACGCCAGATTTGCATCAAACCGCTGCGTACCGAATTAAAATAGATGTATTTTCCATCGGGCGTATATTCCGGGCCATCATCCAAACCCGGGCTGGTGGTCAATCTTTCCTCTTTTCCTCCCCCCGAAGGGATACGGTATACATCAAATTCTTTATTACGTTCGCCGCAAAAAACAATATACTTTCCATCGGGCGACCAGCCATGCATATAGCTCGCTCCAACACCTACGGCCGATATTCTTTTGGCCTCGCCGCCACCAACAGGTACGGTATAACCTATTGACGGACCTCCATCGTTACTGCTGATAGCCAACATTTTGCCATCGAAGGAAAGTACGTGATCATTATTATTGTTTTTGGCCGGGGCAGTATTCAATACTGTAGGTTGCCTTGTTTTGAGATTGAATTTATATAAAGAGCCTTCGCTGTTATAAATAAGTGATTGCCCATCGTGCATCCAGTTGGGTGCCTGCAATGATTTGGGCGATTGATAAATAACGATGCTGTTTTGTGTAGCCAGGTCAAGCAACTCGATACTGCTACCTAAATACTGCTTGTACGGCACCAGTGTTGCGGGAGCAGGTACAACGATGCGAACATTGCTAAAGATGGCTTTTTCGGTTACATTGGCATTGTGCGAGCAAATGAATATTCCTACGTACACTTCGTCGCCCAGGTCAAGATCGCTTATTTCTTCGGTCACAAACATATCGCCTTTGCGCGCTACCGACATGGTGAAGGTATTACCCTTCCGCTCCAGTTGGATGACATCCGCAGCGGTGATACCTGATTTTTTCTCTTCGGTTATGCCGCCTACGGTTTTACGGTATTGTAAGGAGGTTAAACCATCGCCATGAACAACCGCATTGATATGCTTAGCGTTGGAGTCGAGCGTAGATCGTACCATCAAACCTATCTTACGATGAGCCTCAACACCCTTACCTATAAAAGCAGCATTGGTACGTAATATAAAATCGCCCTTCATACGTTTCCACACAAAATGAAAGGCATCGCTGGTGGCCCATATATTGGCACCTGACCCTTCCAGGTGGTATTGCTGTAATTCAGGATCGTATTTTAAACCACCTTTATGCTTTACAATGCCCACATCGCTTTGATTATCAAATATCCCTAATGAGGAAGTCTGAGCAATTGCTTTTTGGTTAAGAATAATAAAACAAAGCAGGCAAAAAAATAAACAATGTATTTTATTATGCATGGACTTTCGTGTTGATATTACACTTTATAATTGGTCTCGCTAAGTTATAAAATCCTTTTGTAAATAACATAGCACTATTTTACTAATATCATCCATTTCAACCGCCTGCTTTTACATTTTTATTCGTGTTCTTTTAACAAAAAAAGGGAGTGATGGCTATGCCATCACTCCCTTTTTAATTTTAGTATCAGTTAATTTTATGATTTTGTCACCAACAAGGCTTTAGCTGTTGGCGGATATTCGGCAATTGGACCAACTACCGGTTTTACAGTGCAATCATTTTTTTAACAATCTATTTAATCGGCTATGAATGTAGCAGCCTGTAATGACATAATTTGATTAACGATATCACTCGTAAGGTTTACTGTTAAGTATATTTTACGAGCCGAATCATCTATCCGATAAATAAAAGGCATCTGTCCGCCAAAATCGTAGCCTGCAATTTTGATGATCTTTCCCTCGGTAACCACAGCCGGCAAACTCAAACCATCAGCAAAAGTCAGAAAATTAGAACCTTTTGTTCCATATACTGCTAAATTTGCATGATCATACCAATCATATAAGGATCCAGCTACTGTGATGCGCATAAACCCACCCGCCATATTCTGTAATATATTACCCACAAAATAGCAATCTCCACGATAATTACTTTGAATAAAATCTGCCAGTATAGCATTGGGTGATGAAAAATCAAAAGCATCATTCCTTACACCTCTGCGAATACCTAAATTACCATCATCTGTGTATATAACCTTATCAAATTTTAATCCTGATATTTTTTCGTTATTAGCTAATAATATCAGTCCAACGGCAGTAGTTGAACATTTCAACATAGACGAGCATCCATTTATTTGATTACCGGCTATGTTGATCTCTCCCATACTGTAAATAAATTCGTCTAAGTAATAAACATACTTACAGTCTATAATTTTATTATTAACAATCCCTTTATTGACGTTTGATCCGGAGCTTTGCCCTCCCGCGAATGCGATTGCATAGGTTAAATTATAAATGATATTTCCAGAAACCAAAGTAGAGCTTGTGCCATCTTGAGCAATCCCAAATGATGGGGCATAATTGGGAAACAAAATATCTCGTACACCCACATAATTATTCACAAAGTGCATTCCTCTAATTCCTTTTAAGCCAACTATATATCCGGGAAAAGCAGAACTGGATTCAAAAGTATTGTGCGCGCATACTATATTCATCTGTTGAACACTTTCGGGTGGAAGCATTCCCCCTGCATTACTCATAGAAAGGGCAGACTGATAAACGAAATTAGCGTTAGTATTGTTATTAGTTACTTTATTACTAGTGATACTAATATTTTGTAAGGTTTCACTGGGTTTATAGCGACAAAACTCAAAGTGAATGCCCTGATTGCAATTATCAACAGTATTGTTTTCAATAAACACATCTGTCATTTTACCGGCAAGGCCTATACCTATACCACCCGCCTGACCTGGGTCGGTATAATTGCTGATCGAATTATTCGATATCCACAATCTTTCAGACCATTCATCTGCTGTCCTATCCGTTTTATTCGGATCGGGGTGTATACCTTTTATGGTTGCTCCGTCGTTATTTATTTCAATAGCATCTCCGGTATTACTTCCAATAAAGGTATTATTGGTTATTCGTACATTTTTGAACCAACGGCAATCATCGGCAAAAACCCCGTAACCACCTACTCCTTTGGTGGCATCAAAAATATTATTATCAATTAAACAGCCATCAATATAATCATATAAACAAATCTGATAATATCCTCCTGCTAATTTAACGCCACTTATAGTTAAAGATATTTTTTGGTTTCTGGTTCCTTCAAAATGAAGAAGCCTCCCGCTGATTTTATCCGTTTTTACCATTTTAAATACCCCTGCATTTGAATCTGTACCCAAACCGGTAATTTTGGTATTTCCCTTAAATTGAATACCACCGTATTGATTACCACCCGGAGACGGAGCATCAAACAACAAACTACAAGATTTTCCAAGCTCTAAGGAAATATCTCCATTAATAATTAATCCAAAACTGGTTATAACTGGTTCGCCTCCTCCGTAAATATAAGCCTCGGATTCCGTATAACTCGCAATCCGATAGCTTCCGGAGGGCATGTATAATGTTTGGCTTAATCCCGATGACGTGTTAATGGCGTGTTGAATTGAGTTAGTATCATCGGATACCCCATCGCCTTTTGCGCCAAACCATTTTACGTTTAACTTTCCATCATATAGCCTTCTCCAGCGACCGGTTGCCACGGTATTCACTTTAATAATGGTTCCATCATTATCGGCATCTGTTTTTAAACTATCCCAATAAAAGTGACCCTCTCCTCCATCTCCAATAGCCAAATAACCCTGAACAAAAACTGTTTCATTGCCAGGAGTGTAGCTATAGGCCCTTAGTGCGGTGTAATTTGCTAATGTCATCATAAGTATATTATAGTTTATAGATTATGGGGATTCGCATCCTGAATCAATACTATGAATATATTTGTTTTGATAGTGTCACTTTAATAAGTTTTAACAAAAAAATAATATGCTGAATTAACAAAAAAAGGGAGTAATAGCTATGCTATCACTCCCTTTTTAATTTTAGTATCAGTTAATTTTACGATTCCGTCACAAACAGGGATTTAGCTGTTTGCGGATATTCGGCAATTGGGCCAACTACCGGTTTTACGGTACAGTACTCCAGCAGGAATTGTTTTTTGGAATCGCGGTAGGAGCTTACGGCCCCAATCATGCTTAGCAATTTAATATAACACCAGGCCAGATCAAGCTGATGTGGTTTAAATCCGGAACGGGCACTTTTGGGGAACAGGTGATGATTATTATGCCATTCGCCAGCCACATAACCAGGCCATAGCTGATTGATGGACATATCCTCGCGGTTATGATCAATACCTTCGCGGCGTTTATCCTCACCTTTACCATGGCCTTCGTAATTAAAGGTACGCACGCCAACAGCCCAAATACCGGCCGAACCAAAAACGGCACAGGCCAACGGCATACCACCAATCAGGTAAAATACAACAAACCAGAAACCCCAGTTTAATATAATACCCACAATAGTACGGAACGGGTTAGCAATGGTTCCCCATTTTTGATATTGTTTGTAGGTATTAGGAGTAACGCCTACGTGTTTCATAAGATTAACGCATTTTTTGTAGCAGGCCTCGCCCATGTTGCGGGCAATAGGCTGATGGTTTACATCGGCCAGGAAGCAGTACATAAAGCCGCCCTGTGCATTGTATGGATCGCCGGGCTGGTCTGAAAGCGCGTGGTGAACATGGTGCGATACGGCGTAGATCTCCTCAGGGATGATCTTCAGCGTAAGGTTCTGGGTAAAAAAGCGCCAGAATTTATTGCTGAAAGTATAAGCGCCATGCGTACAATACCGGTGATGCCAGATAGTGCCGTGTGTTCCCATGATAATCATGCTATACACAAACGCCACAATTAAACCGGTAAAGCTGAAATACTTAAATATAAATAAGCCTAAAAAAGGCACTAAAGCAAGCACCAGGAACCAACTTAAAAACGACAGCCAGTTTTTTTTGTCCTTAAATACGTTGAGTCTTAAAAAGAATTCTTTTACAATTTTGCCATTTGAGGGTTTTGAGAGATCTCCGTTTTCATCTGTCCAGCCATACGAAGGCGGTTCAAGTACCGTGTTTAAAAAAGCCATTAAGTTTTGTGGGGATTAATAGTAAATAGTTTAAAGAGGGATAAGCGGCCACAATGTAGTGATATAATATCACCGAATTGTCATTTTCTAAAGATATATTATGTTGTGCCAGATCCCTGCTAAAACTTAAACCCTTTTCGGAGTATTCCTTCGAGTTGTAAGTGGGATAGACAATTGTCAGCGGCTGTAAGTGTTTGTGTTGGTTAGCGACGGTGAAGTCCTTCCATTTGATGCAGGTTAATTTTTGAAGAGCACAGGTATTAAACTTAATACTTATAGTTTAAACTCCGAACCCCGTACTTTATTTCATCTAATGTCAAATAAATGTCAGAAAACTTACCGTTGATATTTTTGATTACGTTGATTCCGCTGATTTTGTCTGAACACGATTAAAGAATTCCCAGGACTGTCCCCCATTTAACATAATGCCCTTTTGATTTTTGACTTTTGATTTTTGATTTTTGACTTTTGATTTTTGACTTTTGACTTTTGACTTATTCCCCCGCTACCAGGCAGCGTTCGCCCATGAGCATGGCTATACAATGTTCGTAATTATCGGGCATCTGGATCTGCTCCACCTCCTGCATATAGCTTTGTTTGATCTCTTTACGCCTTCGCGATTCAATAAAGCGCCTTACCTGCTCGCGATTTTCCAGTATCAGTCCGGGTACCTTTACCGGTTTATTGTTCTCATCCTTGGCTACCATGGTAAAATAACTGGTATTGGTATGCATCACAGAATTATTCTTGATATTTTCTGACACCACCCGGATACCTACCACCAGCGATGTTTTACCCACATAGTTAACCGATGCCATAAGCGATACCAGTTCGCCAACTTCTACCGGCTGTAAAAAATCAACCGTATCGATGGATGCTGTTACACAGTAATTACCGGCATGCTTGGCGGCGCATACGTAGGCCACCTTATCCATCAGCGACAGCAAAATGCCCCCATGTATCTTCCCCCCGAAGTTAGAATAGGAAGGTATCATCAATTCGGTAATAGTAGTTTGCGAAAAACTTACCGTTTTGTAATCAGATTGGTCGGTGAGCGCTGTTGTCATGCGTTATATGTTTGGTTACAAGTTTAAGCATCTGCCCGCAATATTTGCAACAATTGTATTACATACATTTAACGTGTTAAACTTAATCAAATCTTTATGGTCATTTGTATTCCATTAAACCTGAACTATGACCAAACACCTGCTGCTCATCTTCTTTTGCTCTTTGTTTATAACACGAACGCTGGCACAGCAAAGCCGAAAGGTTAGCGGAACAGTTATAGACAGCGTAGGTACAGTACCCGGTGTTAATGTAAAACTCATATCAGATAAAGACAGCCTTAACGCAGCTACTGATCCGGGCGGAGCATTCAGTTTCCCTGCGGTTAATGCAAAAAACTTTAAAATAACTATAAGCGGTATCGGCTATCAAACCCTGATACGGCGGTATGTGATGGATAATGATACCAAACCCATCAAGCTCGATCCCATAAAAATTAAAATACAAACCAATTTTTTAAAAACGGTAAATGTGGTAGCTCAGGTTAACCCCATCACTATTAAAGAAGATACAGTTGAATATAAAGCCAGCGCCTATAAAGTACGTGAAGGCTCGCCGGTAGAAGATCTGCTAAAAAAACTGCCCGGTGTAACTGTGGATAAAGATGGTAATGTGACTGCGCATGGCAAACAGGTAACCAAGGTGCGGGTTAACGGCAAGGATTATTTCACCGGCGATGTACAAACCGCCACTCAAAATCTCCCGGCTGATATTGTTGATGCCATACAGGTGATTGATGATTATGGCGATCAGGCCAACCTCACCGGCATCAAAACCGGCGACCCCGACAAGATTCTGAACATTACCATACAGAAAGAAAAAAACAGGGGCAATTTTGGGCAAGGCAGCGTGGGTGTGGGTAACGACGACCGGTATCAGGCCCGCTTATCGGCCAATACCTTTATGGATACCCGGCAGATAGCCTTGATCGGAACACTCAACAACACCAATACCAACTCGTTTAATCTTGGCGGCGGAGGTGGCGGCGGTGGCAGGGCTGGTCGCGGTGGCGGTGGTGGCAGCAGCGGCTCACAGATCAGTACGGCTAATGGTATTACCACTAACCGGTCAATAGGTACCAACTACCGCGACGATTGGGGTAAAAAAATAATGGTTTATGGCAGTTACAGCTTTGCCGATAAAGACCGGGACCAGAGCAGCACCACCGTGCAGCAAAACATCTTTCAATCAGGCACGCTGATCAATAACGACAATAGTGACGATAGGAATCACGGTGTAAACCACCGTTTTGATTTTAATATGGAGTACAAGATCGATACCTCCAATTACCTTAAGGTAAATCCCAGTTTTTCGTACGGTATATCCAACACCATTAGTACCGATACCTTCAGCAATACCCGCAACAACACCCTGGTAACCGGCAACGAACTGGCCTTAACCGATGCTACTTCCAAAAGCGGGGGTATCAATGTATTGTACAATCATAAGTTTCATAAAAAGGGACGCAATTTTAGTGTGAGCGCGGGCCTGAGCCTTTCGCAAAGCAACCAGGGTTTAAATGACCAGTACACCACCCGGCAGGATACCGTGGTAACTCCTCTCTTTCAACAAATCAACAGCAACAATCATTCGCAGCGGGCAAACGTTCATCTATCCTATATTGAGCCCATTGGCAAAACAACTTACCTGGAGGCTAATTACGCCTACAGTTATTCTAATACAGATAATAACCGCTATAACTACAGAGTCGATCCGGTAACGGGAAGCCAAACTTTTGTCGATTCGCTCAGCACTATTTATAATTACCAGTTTATTACCAATCGCTTTGGTTTAAATATCCGGGGGATCGGCGCTAAGTATAATTATACCGTAGGCATGGCCGTACAGCCATCAACCCTGGAAGGCGAATCGCATAATTTCCGTACCACCACCAATACTTTTAATTTGATCCCTACGGCCCGGTTTATTTATAATTTTTCGCGCAATCATTCTTTCACCATCAATTATAGTGGTTCTAATAGTCAGCCTTCATTTACACAATTACAGATCCAGCCCGATTATTCGAACCCGCAAAACCGGGTTTATGGCAACCCCGATTTGAAACCTTCATTTACCAATAGTATCAACCTGCGTTATAACCAGTTTGATATCGCCAGCGGCAATTCGCTGTTCACCAATCTGTCGTTTTCCGAAACACAGAATGCCATTGTAACCAACACTTCGCCGGTTTCCATTGCAACGGGCTCAGCCACCGGAACCGACCCCAGCCAGCGTAACAACACCATACAGGAAACCCGTTACCTGAACACCAACGGCCTGTATAATGTAAACGGCAATTATTCTTTTTCTAAACCCTTTGCCGAGCGCCAGTTCACCGTATCAGTAAACGGCAGTGCGGGTTACAGCAACAATGTATCCTTTATCGAAAATCAGCGTAACCAGGGTAAAAACTGGGTATGGAACCAGGGCCTGAAACTGAGGGTAGATATCGACAGTATTATGGATACCGAAATAAGTGGTAACTACAGCGTAAATACCACCCGCTACAGTCTGCCGTCGTCCTTAAACACTGATGCCAGCACCTGGACGCTGGGGCTGGATGGCCGCAACTATTTCTTTTATGCCTGGGTATTGGGCTATAACTTAACGCAAACTATAAATCATGGTTTTAGCAGCACGGTAAAGGCCAACCCTACCCTGCTGAGCAGTTATATAGAATACCAGTTCCTGGCTAAGCACATTGCATCTATCCGATTTCAGGCCTTCGATTTATTCGATGAAAACAAAGGCATAAGTCGCACAGTATCCGGCAACCAGATCATTGATACACGCACCAATCGGCTGGGCAGGTATTTTATGCTTTCATTTACCCTCCGTTTGCAAAAATTTAAAGGCGGTCGTCCTTCTGGTGGTGGTGGACGCAGGAATGGCGGTGGGCGCAGAGGCGGTGGTGGAAGGAGTTAATTTCACAAATAGTGAGAAGAATCAAAAAAAGCTAAATAGAAGGTTTGGCTAAAGCCCATAAGCGTTTAATTATAGCCCGTTGGTTAAAACCAACGGCAATCACGAATAACCTAAATACTTTTCTATTCGTTGCCGATCATAAAAGTATTTGCCTAATTGTTTTTTTATTCATTGCCGTCCCCATTTATGGGACGGATAATAAAAGTATCTGTGGGCTTTAGCCCCAAATATTCTTCCGAACACCCCGTGTTTAATTTAAACAGCCGTGTTTTTGACATTATGTAAAACCTGTTTTATATTTACCAAAATTGAACTGTGTTGAAAGTTATAACCTTATTTATCGCCCTGCTTTTTTACCTCCATACTGGTTTTGCACAAGAAACCATAGTACGCAAACATCGCCTCAACGACCAGATAACCGAACGGATATCTGTATTAAAGAGCGATAAAAGTACCCGGCAAGGTATTTACCAGGCCGTAACTGAAAAAGATATTGCCGTAGCGAGCGGCAGTTTTGACCATGATAAGAAAACTGGCGTATGGCATTTTTATAATCTTAATGGACAGTTGCTTCAAAATTACGATTATACCAAAAAGACCTTGTTATTTGAGGCCCCCGAAGATACCACCTCAAACCTGCGGTATTTTGTAGATAAAACATTAGCCGATACCGACCGTACCGCCAAACCAATTAAAGCCGGTGGCCGGTATTTTGGTTATATCCCCTACCTTAAAATGTTTAAGTTGCCAGAGGATCTCATGGGTATCAGTCGCACGGCATCTTATGCGGTTATTGAATTGCTGGTTAGCCCGGGTGGCCGCCTGGCCGATTTTAAGGTGCACTTATTTAGCGGACTGAATTACCATAAGGTATTTAACAGGAGCACCGATATGCCCAACGAAGAAGACAAAATATTTATCCCCGCCACCGTAAACGGCGATCCCATAGGCTGTCGCATCATGATCAGCTGCCGTATCAATAACGACGGTGGGTTGGAAATGCCGTGATTAATTAGCTTTTTAATTACTTTTCTTTCCCCCGTCAGCAGATAAGCTTCGGGCGAAAGCGGGCAGAACAATGGTGGGTGGTGCGGATGCGGGGCATAGCAAATTTTTGCTGAAGCCCGTGGCTGGAGCGAACAAAGTAGGGCAAAATAATTGCAGCCCTGGTTCTGCCCGATTTGCAGGGCGATGGCTATGAGCGTAAAGAAGCATTTCTGCTGAAAGCCCTTTGGTTACTTTGTGGCTACAAAGTAACTGGCCCTCCCGCGGCCAAGAGCGGGCATACGCCATGTAAGCCTCTCTGCTATAACGAGATTGCTTCGTTCCTCGCAATGACGCGATAAAAAACATGGCTAAAATGAAAAGCGCCAGACATTAAATGCCTGGCGCTTTTTTTATATCAATAAAAATAAAATTAGTGAGCATGGTGACCATCCGGACCATGTGCATGGCCGTGTGATAACTCTTCCGGTGTAGCCGGACGTACATTCAGGATGTTACCTTTAAAGTGCAGTTCCTGACCCGCCATCGGATGGTTCAGGTCAACAATAACAGCATCTTCAGCAATAGATACTACCTGTGCCTGGAAACGGTTACCCTGGTTATCCTGTAAAGGCAAAATACTGCCAATCTCTGGAATTTCCTGACCCTGGAACATTTCTTTAGGCAGGTTAGCTACCGCTTCTTCGTCATATTCGCCGTAAGCATCCGCCGCAGAAAGACGAAACTCATAAGCATCACCGGTCGACAGCGTGCTCAGGTTTTCTTCAAATTTGGGCAGCATCTGGCCAGCGCCGAATAAAAAGGTTAACGGTTGTTCTTGCGTGGCGCTTTCGGCTAAAACTTCGGCTCCGTCGCGGTCAACATACAAATCGTAAGTTAATGATACTACGTGTTGTGGTTCAATCTTCATTGTAAAGTATTTTTTAAATAAGCAATCAGGCCTCAATTTGTTTTAAAGCATCGGCCGTATTATTGGCAGGTAATCCGCAGGTTTTATCTTTACAAATAAAAATTTGTGTTGATTGACCAAACTTATCCTGCAACAAAGGTAAACTTCCTTTTTTACCACCCAAGATTATTTTGTTGGGGATGTAATTATTTTCTATTTCCTTTCGCACAGTTTCGGTTTCGTTGCCTGTTATTGCTATTTCATATATACCAAACACTTCGTCAAGCAATAATAAGGACCAGTTAGAATAGGCTGTGCCGTATTTAGCCAATTGCGGCATGATATTGCGTAACAGCTGCGCCGAAACCGCTGCATAACCTTCATGATCAAAAAGCAAGCCTAACTTTTTCAAATTAATTGCCATAGCCGAATTACTGGCCGGCGTAACCCCATCCATGATCTCGGATTTTCGGGCTATCAGTTGCTCATCATCATCGGCGGTATAAAAAAAGATACCATTTATTTCATCGTAATAATGCGCTATGGCATTGTCGGTCAGCTTTTTAGCCTGTTGCAACCACTGTTCATCAAAAGTAACTTCATATAAGGCGATGAATCCATCGATGATATTGGCATAATCATCTAAAAATGCAACTGAGGTTTCACCTGCCGTATTGACATTATAAACTCTGGATATCCTGCTATTTTGACTTATCAGATTAGCAGAGATAAACCCGGCATTTTGCAAAGCCAGTTCCAGGTACTTGGGATTGTTAAACGCACGGTAAGCCTGGCACAAACCTTTTAACATCAGTCCGTTCCAGGAGGCCAGTATCTTATTATCCAGGCCCGGTCTTACGCGGTGCCTGCGAACTTCAAATACCTTTTTGCGTGAGGCTTTTATCTCTGATAACAAATCGTCTACCCCTAAGCCTAATTGTTCGGCCAGATCTTCATCGCTTTCCCGGCGAAACAATACATTGGAGTGCTCCTCCTCCCAGTTGCCATCATCGGTAATATGGTAGTAAATACAGAACAGTTCGGCAGCATCCTCGCCCAGGATCTCTTCAATTTCCCTTTTGGTAAAAATGTAAAATTTGCCCTCCACCCCTTCGCTATCAGCATCCAGGGCCGAGTAAAAGCCTAATTCCGGCGAAGCCAGCTCCCGGGTCGAGAAGGTAATGATTTCCTCTACTATCTGCTCATAAAGCGCATCCGGGCTCCAGGTATACGCTTCGGCGTACAGACCGATGAGCTGGGCATTATCATACAGCATTTTTTCGAAATGGGGTACATGCCAGCGGCCATCAACCGAATAGCGGGCAAAACCGCCGCCTATATGATCATAAATACCCCCGAAGGCCATTTTGTGAAGGGTAAGCTTTACCTGTGCGGCTATCTCCTCATCCTTCATCAGGTGGGCATAACGCATCAGCAACAGCCAGTTATTGGGCATGGGAAATTTAGGCGCGTTACCGGTACCACCTTCGTATTGATCAAAATAACGTTTCCAGTTATCACCGATCACCTGCAGATCGGCTTGGGTATATTCGGGATGTTCCTCAACAAACTGTACCGATTCATAGTTTTGGATGCCTTCGGTAAGGCGCACGGCATATTCTTCGGCCTCTTCGGGTTTTTGTTTATAAAAATCGGCCAGGTTAAATAATAAGGAGGTCCAGTCGTTTTTACGAAAATAGGTACCCCCGTAAATAGGTCGCTGATCGGGCAGGCAGATACAATTCAACGGCCAGCCACCTCTGCCACTCATCAGTTGCACAGCGCTCATATAAATCTGGTCGACATCGGGGCGTTCTTCCCTATCCACCTTAATACAAACAAAAAACTCATTCATTACAGCAGCCACAGCTTCGTCCTCAAAACTTTCATGCTCCATCACATGGCACCAATGGCAAGCCGAATAGCCGATACTCACCAGGATGAGTTTGTTTTCGGTTTTGGCTTTATCCAGGGCTTCTTTGCCCCAGGGATACCAGTTAACCGGGTTATTGGCGTGTTGCAATAAATATGGAGAGGTGGAATTAGCCAGGCGATTCATAGGAGATGTGTTATTTGATAGCAAAGATGCGGATATAAATGTACCTGTAAAGTATACCTGGGTTAAGTTTGAAAAGTTTTTACCGGGAGATGAAAGGGTCAGCTCATTGTCTAAACCGTAACAATACCATTACCCGCTTATAAAATTCGCTTATACGCAATCGATTAAGCACTCAAATTATCAACTTCACAAATTATTTCCCTTTATTTGCGGCTTTATTATTAATAATTCAAATGCGCTATTTTAAACTGATCGACTTTTTATGCGCCATGGGCTTATTAGCCGGTGCAATACCCGTGGCAGCGCAAACTGCCGATACCCCAAAATACAATCACCAGGACGTATTTGGCCCCATTACCTGGCCTGTTACCAGCGGTGGTACCCGCTCTGCCAGCGGACAGCCAGCCGCCAATTACTGGCAAAACCGTGCCGATTACCAGATAAAAGCCACCCTGAACGAAGGTCGCGATACCACTATTACCGGCGAGGTTACCATTACCTACACCAATAACAGTACCGATAAGCTGGATTACCTGTGGCTGCAATTGGATCAAAACCTCTTCCGCCCTGATTCACGCGGAGCGGCAACCACTCCGGTATCCGGCGATCGTTTTGATGTACGCGGATTTAGTCGCGGTGGCTATCATATCGGGTCGGTAACTGTAACTTATAAAGGCGAAACCTATACCGTAACGCCTGTTATCACCGATGCCCGCATGCAATTACGTCTGAACACCCCGCTTGATGGTAAAGGCGAAAAGATACAGGTAAAGATCAACTATGATTTTGCCATCCCCTTTTATGGCGCCGACCGCATGGGTCGTAAAAAGTTTAAACAAGGCTATGTATATGAAATTGCCCAATGGTACCCGCGCATGTGCGTTTATGATGATGTAGAAGGCTGGAACACCCTGCCCTACATGGGCCTGGGTGAGTTTTACTGCGAGTACGGCGACTTTGATTATTACATCACCGCTCCTGCCAATATGATTGTGGTAGGTTCCGGCGATCTGCAAAATCCGGAAGAAGTACTTAGTCCCGCCCAGCTCAGCCGGTTGGCCAAAGCCAAAACCAGCGACAAAACAGAAATGATCATTAAAGCCGGTGAAGTGGGCAAAGCCTCTACCCGTCCGTTCAAAGGCACCTTAACCTGGCACTATAAAATGGAAAACACCCGCGATATTGCCTGGGGTGCCTCCAACGCCTTTATTTGGGACGCCGCTCAGGTCAATTTCCCTTCAGGCCGTAAAGGTATCGCCATGTCGGCCTATCCGGTTGAAAGCGCAGGTAACGATGCCTGGGGCCGTTCAACAGAATACCTTAAAAACAGCATGGAGATCTATTCCAAAGCTTATTATGAATACCCATGGAACTCGGCCGTTAACGTATCGGGCGTGGCTTTGGGTATGGAGTACCCGGGCGCTATATTTTGCCTCAGCAACTTTAAAAAAGGTCAGCTTTGGGGCGATGTTACGCACGAGATCGGTCACAACTGGTTCCCGATGATCGTGGGTTCCAACGAGCGCAAATACATGTGGATGGACGAAGGTTTCAATACTTTTATTAATGAGTATGCCAGTCAGCAGTTTAACAACGGTGAATACGCCGAGCCATCTAAACAAGCGCAAAACATATTGGCATCCTACCGCAACAGTAAAGACCCTTTGATGACCGCTCCTGAAGCTATCGGCTTAAATGATTACGGTCAGTACTATAATAAAACCGCTTTGGGCCTGGATATACTACGTAACGTTGTACTTGGGCCAGAACGTTTTGATTATGCTTTCCGCGAGTATATCAAACATTGGGCGTTTAAGCACCCACTACCGTACGATCTTTTCCGGGCCATGAATGATGCCAGCGGCGAAGACCTGAACTGGTTCTGGAAACCATGGTTCTTTACCACCTGGAAACTTGATCAGGCCATTACTTCGGTTAAATATGTACAGGACGACGCTGCTAACGGCGCCATGATCACCCTAACCAACAAAGAAAAAATGGTCATGCCGGTTGATCTGAAAATTACCCAGGTAAACGGCAAAACCGAAACGCTTCACCTGCCGGTAAACATCTGGCAGCGCGGCGGTGTATGGACCTTTAAATATCCATCCACATCGGCCATCAAATCCATAGTGATCGATCCGGAACACGAATTACCGGATGTTGACCTGAGGAATAATACTTACGAAGGGAATTAATAAGTTTAAGTTTGAAAACTTTAAAAAGGCGATGAGTGTTTTACTCATCGCCTTTTTTATATTAGAGCTTTAATAATATTACCCAGTGAATAAATTCTAAATCCACCTAAACCCAATTATGGAACGAAAAACATTAACTGCAAATTACCTGTGTACCATTAACTGGTTTGACGATACCATTGTTGATTGGGGTTCGGCTGGAAAACAGTATTTTATCGACGGAAAAACAAAAGAACTTCACAAATATCATCACACACTCAACTTTGATGGCTCTATTAATTCGGCAGATGGCAAATATGCTTTCCTCTATCAAAAACTGGGTACAAAAGGGCTTTTATTAAAAGAGGGTGAGCTGCTGAGAGAAATCAACCGCTCCTATTATTGCGCTAATGTTTATGAATATCCAGCAGCTTTTGTTACCGTAAATAACATTACTTATTTGATCCATTGCCCCATAAAGTATTGCCAGCTTGATTTTGAAAATGTAGAAACAGGCGAAATTGTCACCAATTTACCACAACGAAATGCCGGCGATGTATTTTATTCACGACTGGAAATAAGTGACGATAACCAGTTTTTATTGAGTAAGGGTTGGTTTTGGCATCCATGGGATGTGGTTCATGTTTTTAATATAGATACCTGTTTAAAGGATCCGTTACTGCTTGACCGATCTGATTTACGTCCGGATACCGGGGCAGAAATTTGCACGGCCAGCTTTATGGATAATACCCGGGTACTCTTGGGTTCATCCGATGAGCCTGATGAAGAAGATGAGGAGGATGCTACTTTCAAAAATTTCCATCCAAAGCATATAGCCACATGGGATCTGAAGACTAACCAAATCTCTAAACCGGTTAAAGTAAAGGGAGAGTTTGGAAACCTATTTGCTATTGATGAAAACCGGGCGTGGGATATGTACCTGTTCCCGAAGATTATCAACATACATACCGGAGAAATCATAGATAGCGATGAAAGTATAGACAGCGGAAAGCAAAACTCCGCTATATGTGGTAAATCACCACAAATTGTATTTAACCGGCAAACCAAACAAATAGCCATAACCGGGCACGAAAGAATAGAGGTACTTACTCCTTAAAATTTATTAGGGCATTGATCTTAAAGGGGTTGTCACCCTGAGCATCGTCGAAGCATGGCGGGTGGGCCTCTGCGCTCTACCCTTCGACGATGCTCAGGGTGACACCTCCACAAACGGTTAATTCCAGACCACCAATCCCCTTAATTAAAATCCACCCGTCCAAAATTCGATCTGATGGTGATGGTTTTATCCGCGTTGCCTTTACCTAACTGCCCTGTATAACTTTTTTGTGCAGTAAAACCATGCGTATCTGTCCCCGGTGTTTTATTGGATATACTAGTGTGGGCACTGTCGTAATTAAATGAACCATAATAGGTGCTGATATCAAAATTGGCGTTTTCGTTATTATTGATACCTACTTTTACGCTGGAGTACGACGAGGTGATATCCAGCATTTTCAGGTTTTTATCCAAACCAGTAATCTGTAGCTTACCACAATACCTAACCTTAATATTTCCTGATGTATGCAGGGTTCCAATTTTAGCCGGACCATAGCTTATATCCGCGTTTAATTTATCGCTTTCTGCCAGGTTAAGGCTGCCGTAGGTTATTTGTAAGTTGCCTCCGGTAAGAGTACCGATATTAACATCCCCAAAACGGACCTTAATTTCGCACAGCGGGTTCAACAGGCTTTTTGCCTTCAAACTCCCATAAAAACTATGTATGGTTACTTTTCCCTGCAGATCGGGTAAGGTGGTGTTACCATATTTATTATTAATGCTCAGTACATTTTTTGCCGGCATGTAAACCACATAATTAATCTCTATTTTTTTGATATGGTTTTTGTCCTCCCCTTTCCATAACTCAGGACTCAGGCTGCCATTTTCGCCAATTACGGTTTTAAACCATGCCAATCCAGCCGTTTTGCTGTCATTAATTTGAATAAAATTCAAAAATTTGTCGGCGTCGGCCTCTGCATTAGCGTAAACTTTTATCTGTACTTCTACCTTAAATTCCTTCCGGTTCCAGGTATTCACCACTACCTCGCCAAAGCTGTTGTCTATTCTTAGCCCATCATTGTTGGTTGCAGGATAAACTTTGCTATACGTTTTAACCTTTTCCTTTACCTCGCCGTTCTCCACTTTATTTTTCAGATCGTTGTCGGAATATTCCAACTCAAACGGGCTCGGTACAGCTTTCATCATTACCGGAACAAGGACCGTATCCTGGCGGGCGTCGTCGTTATCAGAAACAGTTTGGGCATTTGCCGCATTTGTTCCAAACATTGCGGCAATAAGGCATAGTAAAATGAGCTTAGGTTTCATGTTGTCGGTTTTTTAATATTTTATTGATAATGATACATTTCTGCCTTAAATGACAAACATTTTTCCGGCGCGTTGCACAACAAAAAATAATCATGAACGCTGCCGCTATTTTTTCTATTTTTCTGCCCGATATGAAAAAATACCACCCGCTCCTGATACTTTCTGTTCACTTACTGATACTTTGCTATTCCATCCCGGCCCGGGCAGGTAAAAAAGCTTGGTACATTAACCCGCAAACCGGTAATGATCAAAATACAGGCACAGATAGCCGCCATGCCTGGAAAACATTTACCCCGCTTAACCAACAAACGCTTTTGCCTGGCGAAGAGATAAATATTATAGCTCCCGGCGATTTCCATACCTCATTCATACTGAAAGCCAAAGGGAGCAGCATGGCGCACGTTGTTGTTAATTTTGCACCGGGAGTATATAATTTTTACCCGGATGGCGCTTTAAAAAAACAATTCCAGATCTCCAACACCAATGATGTACCCGATGGCATGAAAGCTATCGCCCTATATGTAAACAATTGCCGGTTTGTGGATATCAAAGCGCGAGGAGCCAAAATAGTACTGCGTGGAAAAATGATCGAAACCTGTGTTGATCACAGCGAAAACATCAGCATTGATGGCATTACTTATGATTATTACCGGCCCACCGTGTCGGAATTAACAGTAGTAAACACCGGTGATCATTTTGCCGACCTACAGATTCACCCCGACTCTAAATACAGTATTAAAGATAGCCTGCTTACCTGGCAAGGCGAAGGCTGGCAACACAAACCTTTTTGGCTTTGGCAGGTACTCGACCCGCAAACGGGCGATCTGCAGCGTATGGATATCGCAGTTGATAGCATCCGTTACGCAGAAACCGGTACCAACCTGGTGCGGGCTTATTTTAGAAAGAACCCGGGCTTTAAAACCGGAATGATATACCAGAACCGTGATGTAACCCGCGATTGCTCGGGCATATTTATGCAGCGCAGTAAAAACATCAGCCTTAAAAACATCCATATTAATTTTATGCATGGCATGGGCGTGGTGAGCCAGTTTTGTCAAAACATCCGTATGGACCACATCAGCGTGAGGCCCGATCCAACATCCGGTCGTACCTGTGCCGCCTGGGCCGATATCCTGCATTTTTCGGGCTGCCGTGGAAAGATCGAGATCAGTAATTCTTATCTATCTGGCGCTAATGATGATGCCATCAACATTCATGGCACCTATCTACGGGTAATCAACACACCAAAACCGCAACAGGTACTGGCGCGGTTTATGCACAACCAAACTTACGGCTTTGATGCTTTTACGCCCGGCGATAGCATAGCATTTATCCAAGCCGAAACCCTGCGGGAGTATAGCAATAATATGGTGGTACAGGTACAAAAAATCAACGATAAAGATTTCCTGCTGACGCTTAAAAATCCTGTCCCCGCGCGTATCAACCCAACGGATGTAATAGAAAACACCACCTGGACACCACAAATCTGGATTCATCAGGATACGGTGGCCCGCATACCTACACGGGGCATACTCGTAACATCCCGCCGAAAAACAGTGATCGAAAACACCGTTTTTCTGCATCCGCACATGAGTGGTATTTCCATTGCCAACGATGCCGCCAGCTGGTATGAATCGGGTATGGTTAAAGATGTAACCATCCGATATAATCAATTTATACAATGCGGCGAACCCGCCATTATCATTTGTCCGGAAAATAAACAGTCAGACGGTCCGGTGCATCAAAACATAGTTATTACAGATAATCACTTTGATTTGCAGGGAACAAAGGTGCTATCTGCAAAAAGCACCTCGGGAATCATTTTTAATAATAATACCATCAAAGCAGATAAGGCTTTTGATATTAAAAAAGGATTGGAGCTGAAAGATTGTGCTGATGTAAAGGTGGTGGGGAATATGATTGGGCAATAGGTTTATAACCCATAGAAAAAAATAAAAGTTGTCATTTCGATAGAGCATGTCCGGGCTTGAGCGTTGTGCGAAAGAGAAATCTTCTGCTGTATACAAAGTCCAATTGCATGGTGAAGAAGATTTCTCCTCGTGCCTCGTTCGAAATGACATTTTTTTCGTTCGCTCTACTTGCACTCGTTTGCAACGAGTACTTAACATGGGTTTGCGTTCAGCCCGTGGTCGGTGTTATCACCGCACCACTTCTAGCCTCCTTTCCCCTTTCCTTAAAAATTCGGCCTGTGGTCGGTGTTATCACCGCACCACTTCTAGCCTTCTTTCCCCTTTCCTTAAAAATTTTAAAACCATTTTAGGAAAAGTTTGCTTATATATGCCCCAATATTGTTAAAATCAATTTTGCATTTATGATTATTGAACCCAGAATTCGCGGCTTTATTTGTTTAACAACACATCCAAAAGGCTGCGAACAAAACGTAATTAACCAAATCAATTACGTTAAATCAAAAAACAACCCTGCGGGCACCAAAAAAGCACTCATTATTGGCGCATCAACCGGTTTCGGTTTGGCTTCCCGAATCACCAGCGCATTCGGATCCGGCGCAGCCACCGTGGGGGTTTATTTTGAAAAACCACCGGCGCCCGGCAAACCGGCATCTGCAGGCTGGTATAATACCGCCGCTTTTGAAAAACAGGCCCATGAGGCCGGTTTATATGCCAAAAGTATCAATGGCGATGCTTTTTCTGACGAGATCAAACAAAAAACTATCGAGTTGATTAAAGCCGACCTGGGACAGGTTGACCTGGTGATCTACAGTCTGGCTTCACCACGCCGCACTAATCCTAAAACCGGTATAACCCATAGTTCTGTATTAAAACCTATCGGCGAATCTTTTACCAATAAAACTGTTGATTTTCATACCGGTGTGGTATCCGAAATCTCTATCAACTCCGCTACCGACGAAGAAATAGCCAATACCGTAGCCGTAATGGGTGGCGAAGACTGGCAATTCTGGATCAACGATCTGAAAGCTGCCGGCGTACTGGCCGATGGCGCTTTAACTGTTGCTTACTCTTACATTGGTCCGGCAGTTACCGAAAAGGTATACCGTAAAGGAACCATTGGTAGGGCCAAAGACCATCTGGAAGCCACGGCCAAACAAATCAGCGAGCAATTAAAAGACATCAATGGTAAAGCCCTGGTATCGGTAAACAAAGCGCTGGTAACCCAGGCAAGTTCGGCCATACCGGTTATCCCGCTGTATATTTCGCTGTTATATAAAATTATGAAGGCCGAAGGCACGCAGGAAGGTTGTATTGAACAGATACAACGCTTATTTGAGCAACGCTTGTATACCGGGGGCACCATACCTACCGATACCGAAGGCCGTATCCGTGTGGATGATTGGGAAATGAACCCTGAAGTACAAGCCCAGATAGCCAAACTATGGCTGCAAGCTACTACCGAAACCCTACCCGATCTGGGCGACCTGAAAGGCTACAGAACCGATTTTCTGAACCTGTTCGGCTTTGACGTTCCCGGTGTAAACTACCAGGAAGATGTTGACGAAATGGTGGAGATACCAGGATTGGTAGGATAAAGCCGCACCTAACAAACCAACCATGTCATTGCGAGGAGGAACGACGAAGCAATCTCCTCACTATTTTTATCCATGAGAACGCGAAGAGATTGCCACGCTATCGCTCGCAATGACATATTTTTTTGATTTCGAAGTAACATAGAAAAAAGCCTGTCAGTCTGAGCTTGTCGAAGACTCGCGCGCAGAGCCTATCTACTATAGTTCTATGGGGCTCCATGACATCCTGGATTATCCCCCCCTCAAGAAAGATTTAAAGGGTTCCCCATCAGCATACGCGTCATTTCTTCGTGATTCTCCAAAAAATACTTGGTGAGCCTGAAATGTTCGGTTTCTTCATAGTTTATTTTGCGCATACCGTCCTCATCCAACTGGTAAATAACCGCGTTGGGATAAGCCAGTAAAATAGGCGAATGTGTAGCGATAATAAACTGCGAATTGGCTTGTACCAACTCATGAATAGCTGATAAAGCCGCCAATTGCCTTGCGGGCGATAAAGCTGCCTCGGGCTCATCAAAAATATAAAGGCCGTTGCCCGAAAGCCTATGGGTTAGCGTGGCCATAAATGATTCGCCATGCGAACATTCATGCAGTGAGCTTACGCCGTAATTTTGCTGGATCTTGCCTTTATCTGCCTCTTCCAGATAAGTGGCTACGTTGTAGAAACTCTCGGCCCTCAAAAAGAAATAATCAGAAGGTTTGCGATAACTTTTGGCACTATTAAGGTAATCAAACAAAACTGAGGCATTGTGATGTGTTTTGGTTTGTACACTTTTACTGCCACCCTCAATGCCAAATCCCAGATGCAGGGCAATAGCTTCAATGAGGGTTGATTTACCCGAGCCATTTTCGCCAACAATAAAAGTAACATCCCGATGAAAGGCCATTGACGACAAATTCTTTATCGCGGGTATATGAAAGGGATAGGCCTCAAACGAGGCCACCGACTCGCGCTTAAGTGATATTTGCTGCAGATAGGGCTTTGCTTCCATGGGTTGGTAAATTTAAGGAAGAAAGGAAATAATACCGAATCATGAATTTTGAATATCGAACATCGATTTTCCACTCACTTCATTATTCAACATTCGATGTTCAGTGTTCGATATTAAACACCATTCTCCGTATTCCTTAACCCTTTTGCTGTTTTTTCCACTCATCAAACTTAATTCTTAATGTTTTGATGGGGTTGGTGTCATCGCCGGTTTGGTTAATAATGATATTAATATATGGCTTTTTAGGGTCGTCATTAGGCCGGGCTACTGTCAGGAAAGCACTCAAAGCTTTGCGATCGCCACAGCGTTTATCGCCGCCATATTCTGCACCGGCCTCCATGGCCAGCATCAAAACATCCTGAATACTGAGTGATTTCTTTTGCGCTTTAAGCACCGCCTCCAGTATCTTATGGAGCATCTCTTTATTGCTCAAGGTATTGCCTTGAATGGATACGCCTTTTGCGGTTTCAGCACCCCTGTCGGTGGTTGTTTCCAGGCCGGTGTAGGTTTGCGGTCTGTCGAGATTATGAAGACATACTACAGCATATTGCTGCTGTTCGGGATCAAATTCGGGGTTCCTGATCGCCTTCAGAATCTCTTCTGGCGATGCGTCAGCAAGAACCATTTGCAACCCTTTGTCGCGGGCATCTTTATTGCTCATGGCCTGTACCACTACCGCCCCTTTGCCAGGAATAATGCCGCCAATGCCATAAACGCTAAATGTACATGAAGCACCAGCAATACCGATCTCTTTTGTTTTTGGATCGATGACAATGATTGACCATGTCGCTTTCGCGTTACCAACTATGGCAATCACCAGGCCAAGGGTTAACACCAGTTGTTTTAATTTTCTCACAAAATAAAGATAACGTTTTGGAACCGAGCACGATTAAAGAAGAAAAGAAATAACATCGAATCATGAATGCAGAATATCGCAAATCGAATCTTTTGCCTCGTTATTCAACGTTCAATATTAAACCTTAAGACCTTGCTAAGCCCAACTATTTTTAGTATATTTAAGTACATCCATCAGCGGCCCTGCTTAATTGAAAATTGTAAGCAGGGCTATTTGGTTAAAGGGACAAAACGATCTAAAAATCAACCTATTTTCATATGGTTATTTGAATATCAATAAGATACTACTTTTTAAAGTTTTTAAAAGCTGTCAAAAATTTGTTAAAAAGTGTTAAAATCGGTAATTTTGGATGAATTTTCGATCAGTTTTAAAGCAATTTCATACTCATTTTGGCCAAAAAAGTGTTAAAATAAAGGTTTAAAAAGCCCCTTTGCAACCAGGCATAGTTTGAATTTTGTAAGTTTCGTTTTCGACATATAAAAAACACAGGACCTATTTGGGGCGAAAGTTTTGAACACTCAATTTTCCCACCTTTACTATTGTTGATATTTTTATCCCGTTCGGCGTCAATCTTACTTTCCCCTTTCGGGCCAAAAGCTTAATTTCGCTGATTCAAGAAAAGAGGACAAGATTTTGGATTATCTACAGGGTTTAAACCCCGAACAAAGAGCTGCGGTTGAGCAAACCGAAGGACCGGTAATGATTATTGCCGGCGCCGGATCTGGCAAAACAAGAGTTATTACATACAGGGTAGCACACCTGGTACGCAAGGGTGTCGACTCCTTTAATATACTGGTACTTACATTTACCAACAAGGCTGCCCGCGAAATGCGCGAGCGTATCACCCATGTGGTGGGTACCGAAGCCAAAAATATATGGATGGGTACGTTCCACTCGGTGTTTGCCAAGATATTACGCGTGGAGGCCGACAAGATTGGCTATCCGAGCAATTTCACCATATACGATACCGACGACAGCAAAAGCGTGCTGCGTGCCATTTTAAAGGAGATGAACCTGGACGATAAGCTGTACAATGTAAACTTTGTACTTAACCGCATATCAGCCTCCAAAAACAACCTCATTTCATGGCAGGAGTATCAGAAAAACGAACAGATCCAGGCCGACGATTTTTCGAGTGGCCGCGGTCAGTTGGGGCTTATATACCAAACCTATGCTACCCGGTGTTTCCGCGCAGGCGCTATGGATTTTGACGATTTGTTGTACAAAACCAACGAGCTGCTGAAACTGCACCCTGATACGCTTAATAAGTACCAGCATAAGTTTAAATACCTTATGGTGGATGAGTATCAGGATACTAACTTTTCGCAATACCTGATCGTTAAAAAGCTGGCTGCCGTAAACGAAAACCTGTGTGTGGTGGGTGATGACGCTCAAAGTATCTACGCCTTCCGTGGTGCCAATATCCAGAACATCCTCAACTTTGAAAAGGATTACCCGGATTTGAAAGTGTTTAAACTGGAGCAAAATTACCGCTCTACCCAAAACATTGTAAATGTTGCCAATAGCATCATCAGCAATAATAAGGACCAGCTTAAAAAGAACGTTTTTTCTGAAAAGGAAAGTGGCGATAAAATAAAAGTAATGCGTGCCTTCAGCGATAATGAGGAAGGTAAAATGGTGGCCGAAAACATTATGCAGGATCGCAGTCTGAAAGGCCGTAAATGGCATGATTTTGCCATTCTGTACCGCACTAACGCCCAATCACGATCTATGGAGGAAGCCCTTCGTAAGTTGGGTATCCCCTATAAAATATACGGTGGTCTGTCTTTTTATCAGCGCAAGGAGATCAAGGACCTGATAGCCTATTTCCGGCTTACCTTTAACCCTAATGATGAGGAAGCATTAAAACGGGTGATCAATTACCCTAAAAGGGGCATCGGCGACACCTCGGTTGATAAGATCATTGTAAGCGCAGATCAGCATGGCATCACTCCGTGGGAAGTAATTGCAGAGCCGGGCAAATACCTGGAAGGAAAAATTTCGGGCGCGGTGGGCACCTTTGCCACCATGATCCAGAGTTTCCAGGTGTTGGCCAAGTCAAAATCGGCTTATGAATCAGCTTTGTATATAGCGCAGCATTCCGGCTTATTGAAAGATCTGTATGAAGATAAATCTGTAGAAGGACTTAATCGCTACGAAAACATACAGGAATTACTGAATGGTATCAAGGAGTTTTCGGAACGGGAAGATATTGAGGAAAAGGGGCTCGACGTTTTTATGCAGGATGTGGCCCTACTTACCAATGACGATAAGGACAAGGATAAAGATGCCGATACCGTATCATTAATGACTATCCACTCCAGCAAAGGTTTGGAGTTTCCCCAGGTATATGTGGTGGGATTGGAAGAGAACCTGTTCCCCTCACAAATGTCGCTCAACTCGCGCAGTGACCTGGAAGAGGAGCGCCGCCTGTTTTATGTGGCCGTTACCCGTGCGGAAACCAAGCTTACCATCAGTTATGCTACCTCCAGATTTAAATTTGGTACGCTGATCAGCTGTGAGCCTAGTCGCTTTTTGGACGAAATAGATGCCAAATACCTGGAGCTTGATTACAGTGCCAAACCGGCCAGCAGCGGCAGTAGTGCATTCTTTGATGATGACCGTAAAGCCTGGAGCAGCGGCAAGCAAGCCGATGCATTCTCCAAGCCTAAACCGGCAACAACGGCTCCGGTTAAAACAACATCTATATTGGCTAAAGCGCATGTGCCATCACCAAATTTCAAACCATCTGACACTTCAAACCTGCAGGTGGGTATGGAAGTTGAGCATGAACGTTTTGGTTTTGGAAAGGTATTGACCCTGGAAGGTAACAAGCCCGACGTTAAAGCAACCATATTTTTCAAGGAGATAGGACAGAAACAATTGCTGCTTAAATTTGCCAAACTATATATCGTTAATAATATCAACTGAAGGTTAAGCTTATTTTTCGTGTAAATAATTCCCCACTTTTTTCAATATCCCGTTAAACTAAGGGTTATTCCCAGTAGTTTTAACCGGAATTAATGATGGCATACCATTTGGATATGTTTCCTCAGTTAATTAGGAGGAAACATTGATATGAACGACAGCACCAAAAAGAAAACGAACAAATCCGTTGGAAAGAACATCAGGACTTTACGTCACCAACGCGGATGGAGTCAGGAAGATGTAGCAAACCGGTTGGGTATTTCTATCCCGGCTTTTTCAAAAATCGAAACTGGTGTAACGGATATTAACTTGTCGCGACTGGAGCAAATTGCCAATATATTTGAAATAACAGTAGCACAAATATTAAGTGTTGAAGAAGGCGAGGTTGACCTTACTCCATCAAACCTGAGCATTGCCCAGAAAAAACTGGTAGACAGGGAATCGGAGATTGCAAGTCTGCAACGCAAAGTAATTTTACTTTATGAGGAATTGCGAAACAAAAGCATTTTAGTCCTATAATTTAACACATGTGTTCTGTAAACCTTACAGTTACACCTTTTATACTACATACCTTGATATAAATTACTGATTAATTCAGTTCGATTCAATTAAATATTGGTTAACAATATTTAATTCCAGTAAATTTTGCAAGGAAAATGCAAATAAATGATCACAATTTCATTTTATATCCCCTATAATTTAAAATTGGAGTAAAAATTGTGGCATAAACATTTTTTATCATAAAAAGTGTTTATGTCAAATTATCTTATATCTATTTCAAAAAACCAGGCTTTGAAAGATGGGACCATCCATGATCCCAAAAGCAAACTTAAAGTTAAGGTATTTGATCTTTTACAATCAAGATTTAAACCCAGGCAAGGCGAAGTTAGATTTTTTGTTACCGCTGGTGACGAAACACTTGCTTTTGAAACTGAGGGCTATAATAAACACAGGCAATTGCTTATCCTGCAAATGATATCCAGATATTGTATTTACCTGGGTCTTATTGAGGCCCAAATACACTCTACCTGGCCAGGCGCATTTAACCTGGGCTAGCCATTATAGAAACCAGTATTATTTCAGGAGTTGCTATTATGCGATGGGCCATGCAGCATGTCGCTCATTTCTATTATTTTCTCATCAATTTCCGAAACACATTTATCCATCATGGCTATACACTCTTCCTGATCAACCAACCCTTCCTTCTCCAGGTTTATCAAACCGCGTAGTGTAGCAATTGGCCCCCTAATCTGATGCGACAGATAGGAGGAATGTTCAGAAAGTTTTTTGTTCTTGATCTGCAGATCTTTTGTTCTTTCATCAATGATTTCTTCCAGATGATGGTTTATCCGGTCGAGATTGTCCTTTTGTCTTAAAACCTCACCATTAAGCATAGTAAGCTGAGCATTGGTTTTTGCTTTTCGTTTCACATTACCTACTAGCAAACCAATAACAACCAGTAACAAGCCAGCCACAGTACTAACGGCCCAAAAACGGGAACGTTCATAAGCCTGCCTATCTGCCACGCGTTCATTTTCTTTGGCCTGTTCTTCCTGTTTGCGTTTAGCCTCTATCAAATTCATCTGTACAGATACATTTGTTTTATAGGTTGCGCTGTCAAGTTTATATATTTCCCTTAAAGACGATAAGGCGCTTTCAAAATTCTTTCTGTTAAGCTCCAGCTCATAAGTGGTATACTTGTAATCGTATTCCAGTTTAGGATCTTTAACCAGCTGCGTATAAGCTGTACCTTCACGTACCATTTTTTCGGCATCATCAAACTTACGCTGTGCCATATACAACGAAGCCAGGGTAAGATTGATACTGGCTACCGATTCATTCAGATCACGTGATTTAGCTCCTCTGTTAGCTTCCAGCAGCAAGCCAAGAGCTTTATCATAATCCTTTAACTTATAAAATATAACACCTCTGTTTAACAAACATTGTATAAGGTTTACTGAGTCTTGCAACTTACTAAACAGATGGTAACTTTTATCATAATAACTAAGGGCCTGATGCAGGTTATTTTTGCGATTATAGGTATTCCCTATGTTGAGATACGAAGCTGCAATAAGTTTGTTATCGCCAATTTTTTCGGCAATAACCAACGATTTGTTTAAGTAAACCAAGGATCGGTCATAGTCATGATCGCGAAATAAGACCCCTATATTGTTATAAACTTTAGCTTCGCCCCTAAGATTACTGTTTCTGGCAAAATAAGCTAATGCATTAAGATAATTATCAATGGCTTTTTCGGGTTGGTCGAGGTAATACTTTCCAATCCCTATAACGCGATAAGATTCGGCAATACCATCTAAATAACTGAGTTTAGTAGCCAGGGTCAATGCTTTAGTTGCATCCTCAACTGTTTGCTTCGGATCGGTCAACCTATTTGCATAAGCCTGGCTATTTAAATTTACTACCTCATTTGTATCCCTAGCTACCACTTCATTAATATTCCTTGCATATGCGGTAAGTGTTACAAAAAAAAATAATAAAAATGTACAGTTTTTTTTCATTAAAGCACTTTTACGGTCAATTAGCGTGAAAGTTATGAATTATGCTGAAATATATCCAATAAGCGGGACAAAAACGTTGTTGAAAACTTTTTTATCTTTTTTACCATCAAAATCAAAAAACATATTTATATTTGCAGTGTTAATTGATTGATATACAATAGATTGTGTAAATATAATTTTAATATTATAATATTTAAACAACATAAAAATAGCACTTCATGCTTCATTTTAAAGCATAAAAATACTTGAAGGGGCCATATTTTAAACTATTATACTATCTGATTAATTAAAATAAATAAAAAAGGAATAAACGTTTTATCAAGCATACAACCATTGCCTCTAAAACTACTATTTTTTTTCAATAAAAGAGATATGAATTGTTATATAAAGGCTAAATAACCACTTCATATAACGTTGATTATCAAATTAAATTAAAATACGAATACAACAACCGGTTACATAAATAGAGATCAGGTTGCGAACAAATAAAATACAGCTAACATTAAATATCAGTTACAATATTATTTAATATTAGTTAATTAAATATGATATTAATATAAATATTAACCAACATGAAAAGGACCATCCTATTGGCATTGCTTATAGTAAGCACAGGAATTGTATCATCATCGTCGAAAAAAACTGTAGAGGTATCTGTACCAGCTTTTAATAAAACCGCAACTGGATTTAAAAGAGATTTAGGCAGCGCCGACTAAACTTTTAGACTACACATTAATATTTAACCGAATCTGCACAGCATTAGATTATAATAAGTCATGAAAAAACTGATCATCATCACCGTAGCCACTCTTTTTACCGGCATTGTTTCATCTTGTCAAAAAGTAAATGTACGTACCGAGCTCATCGGCACTCATTCATTTACCAATGGCTTTAAAAGAGACCTGGGTAGTGCAGATTGATCTACAATCATGACCGTAGACGCGCTTAATGATGACCTATCATCGTCATAAAAGAAAGCACCTCAGTTTTAAGCTATGGCAATATTTAGCCATGACCAAGATTTAGGCATCGTCAATGAACAAGCATACAAACACGATTTGAAATAATTTATATAAAACAAAAATATTCATCCCCCACAATCAAAATTTAAAAACACCATGAAAAAGTCAACAATCATAGCAGCCCTAGCTTTAAGCACCTTCTTAACCTCTTCAGTTTACAGCTCAAACGCTTCAACTCCGGATGGAGGCAAAACTGCCGCTAAATCTGGCCCAAAAAGAGATTTAGGTTCTGCTGATTTTGCCGCCAAATCTGGTCCGAAAAGAGATTTAGGCTCTGCTGATTTCGCTGCTGTATCTGGCCCAAAAAGAGATTTAGGTTCTGCTGATTTTGCTGCTGTTTCTGGTCCGAAAAGAGATTTAGGCTCTGCTGATTTCGCTGCTGTTTCTGGTCCGAAAAGAGATTTAGGTTCTGCTGATTTTGCTTCGGTTTCTGGTCCGAAAAGAGATTTAGGCTCTGCTGATTTTGCTGCGGTTTCTGGTCCAAAAAGAGACTTAGGTTCTGCTGACTTCGCTGCTGTTTCTGGTCCAAAAAGAGATTTAGGCTCTGCTGATTTTGCTGCTGTTTCTGGTCCGAAAAGAGATTTAGGCTCTGCTGATTTGGCTGCTGTTTCTGGTCCTAAAAGGGATTTAGGCTCTGTTGATTTCGCTGCGGTATCTGGCCCGAAAAGTGAATTAGGTTCTGCTGGGTTTGCAGTGTGATGGGGCCGGAAAAGGGATTTAGGTTGTGTGAGACTTGTGT
>JACXTT010000724.1_pt1 | contig 56613 bp, 57 predicted proteins | sample 9270951 | NCBI WGS metagenome assembly JACXTT01 (sample SAMN15532306, study PRJNA645909) | rock metagenome | isolation source: weathered quartz diorite | place: Puerto Rico | collected 2017-06-21
CAATAGCCCAGTTTCCAACCAGCCTGGTATCGCTGACCTTCGTTGTACTGGTATCCACCCTGGAAGGACTAGTAGGCGTAACCTTTGATTTGCTGCACGAAAACAACACTCCGCTAATAAGAGCAATAAATGATATTTTGTAAATAATCTTCATAAATTAAAATTTGAGATAGTTTTATTGGTCTACTAAAGGCATACAAGATGGTCAATTAGCCTTACAAAGGATGATACGACACCTGCCTATTAAACGCTACAACAAGGAATAAATTTTGGCTTGCTTTAAAAAGTCATTTCTTCAATTGTCACCGGTTCATTGAAATTGCTGTAACGTATCCACTGGGGTGATACTTTTACATGAACAAGGCCGGGCCATGTTGCCGCACGCTCCCTCCCATCAGGGTAGACCTTATAATATATTTCTCTTAATTTATTGGCTTCACTCCCATCGTCTAAGACTTCCGCCCTACCCTCGAATTGAACAGTGATCTCCTCATCCCAACCGATAGTAAGGGCAACTTGAGGATTGGTCAATATATTTTGGTATTTCCGGGATGCCTTTATCGTATCAAAAACAATCTCAAGATTCTCTGAAACGGCAATACCCACCACTGCTGACTCTGGTTTGTTTTCAGGATTTACTGTAGACACAACCCCAAGCCTTTGCCTGGCGATGAACTGATATATGAGCTGTTTGTTAACCATTTATTCTGCGTTACCTACCTTTTTCCTTCTTTCCATCACCTCGCGCCAGGTAGTAAGGACATAGCCATTCTTTGTTAAAAACTCTTTTAATCGGGGATCAAGCATGGCCATCAGGTCGCCTTTGCGCTTTTGGCCGGTATCGGAAATATATTTAAAAGTTGCTGATGGGTTGGTGCAGTGCATAATCACCATCGTCAACCCCGGGCTCAATCTTCCGATACTTTCGATATAATGATCGGTGTACCACTTTTGTATCTCGGCATCCGTTTTATGTTCAATATCCGGCATCTGCCAATCGTAGCTGGAGTTATGCAGGTCATCCAGCACAGGCAAACCATTTTTCCAAAGCATAACGCCGATATCTTTTGCTTTACCCAATTCTGCAGGATCAGGGATCGTCGTGCCTTCGATATATTTCCCCTGCTTTTTCAGATTATCAATAATTGCAGCCTTCGCTTCAGCACGATAAAACAAATCGTCGCCGCCCGGAAACATCACAGGGATTTGTTTCTCGATTCCAAGTTTTAAATATTTTTCAAGAAAAGCATCCTTAGCAAAAAGCGTCCCCATATGCGAATCAAGATGTGTGGGCTTAAAACCCATAGCCAAAGCCCTGTCCAACTGCGCCCGTATTTCTTTATCTACCTCATCCGCCGTTGCGCTAAAATAAACTGCAGCGACAGATGGATATAAACAGCCTTGTTTATCCACCAGTCCCGGCACATTGGTTTTTCCAGCCAACGGCCCCCAGCGGTATACGTTCCACTCAGATGTTAAAGTCAAATGCAAACCCGCATCCAGGTCAGGATGATCTTTGATATATTTCACGATCTCAGGCACCCATGGACAAGGCATCATCACACTGGTCGAAGTAGCCACACCCTGCCCGGTTGCTTTCTCAACACCCTCATCCGAATCGTGCGACATGCCCGCATCGTCTACATGCAGTATCAACACTTTGGCGCCCTTAGGCCAGCCCAATTTTTCAGAATAGGTTTTGGTTTGTGCAAAGGAGTAAATGGCGACGCCAGCAAGTAACGCAGTGAAAAGGATTTTCTTCATTTCGAGGTTTATAAAGGACGAATAAATATAGGCTTTGATATTAATTCTGCCAATTCCTTCGCTCATTCAATTCAGGTTACGACAATATTATTAGCTTTACCCCATCATCATCATGAGCAAACTGCAATTTAAAAACAAATGGGTATTGGTTACCGGCGCGTCATCAGGTTTAGGTCAAGAAATGGCACGACAATTAGCGTTTCAGCATGGCGCTAATCTGATTTTATTAGCAAGACGAAAAGATAAGCTGGAGCAACTAAAAGCTGAATTAGAAAAGGAAGCCGGGGTAAACGTAAAGACCATTGTTGCAGACCTGTCCAAACTTGATGATGTAGATAAAGCGATAGATCAGCTGTTAGCTGACGGGCAGTTATATGCCGCCGTTTTAAATGCAGGTATTACTTATTTCGGCAAGCATTCTGAACTCACATGGGAACAGTTTCAAACCATGCTGCAAACCAATGTGATAAGCGTAGTCCGGTTTACAAACAGACTGGTAGCCCATTTTGAAGCGACGGGACAGGAAGGCGGGCTATTGATCGTTTCGAGTATGGCTGCGATATTCCCTGTGCCTTATCAGTCGGCTTATTCAGGTACCAAGTCATTCATACTCAGCTTTGCTACCGCCTTAATGCACGAGATCAAAAACAAACAATTCTCCCTGTCAGTTTATGCACCTGGTGGTATCGTAACCGAAATGACCTCGGGCGATAATTTCCACGATCTGCAAGGCTGGCTGATGCCGGTGAAACAAGCTGCCCAAGAAGGTATCGATGCTTTTCGCAGTCGTAAACTGGTTCACGTGCCCGGCCTAATGAACCGTGTAGGCGGGTTCTTCATGAAGTTTCTATCAAAACGATTCGTGATGGAAAAAATGAGCAAGGTGTATGAGAAATCGTTGGTGAAAACGGAGGAGAGAAATTCTAAAGGCTAAAATCTAAAAGCTAAATTCTAAATCCTAAGCTCTAAATTCTAAAACGGCGGGTATATACTTTTAAAAAAAATAAAAAATCTCTCGTCTCAAATCTCACATCTCAAATCTATTCTTACTATTTTTGGGACTGATGCTAACGCTTACTACCCATACCCTTGAAAAACTGGAATTGCTGCTTAAATCGGCCGGGTATAAGGTACGGTATGAGAAAGGGAATTTTAAAACCGGCGCCTGTATGCTGCTGAGCAGTAAGGTGGTAGTGGTAAACAAATTCTCGAACCTCGAAAGCAAGATCCATGCGTTAGTTGAATTGATACGCGAACTCGACGTCGATATTAATTTGCTGGATGATAAGCAAACCGCATTATTACAACAAATAAAACAAACCAGGCTGCAACTGTGACCATCACTTTTTTAGGAACCGGAACTTCACAGGGTGTGCCTGTTATTGCCTGCAATTGCGAGGTGTGCACCTCGCCCGATCCCCGTGATAAACGTCTCCGCTCTTCAATCCTCATCGAAACAGAAGGTAAAGTGATTGTGATCGACTCCGGACCGGATTTCCGTTACCAGATGCTGCGGGCCAAAGTAAGGCACCTGGACGCTATTGTGTTCACCCATGAACATAAGGACCATATAGCCGGCATGGATGACATCCGGGCGTTTAATTACCGCCAGGAAGCCGCTATTGATGTATATGCAACCGAACGTGTGCAGGAGGCTTTGAGAAGGGAATTCTCCTATATTTTCCACGAGATGAAATATCGGGGCATCCCCGAGATCGACCTGCATACCATCAACCTGAAACCTTTTTTAGTGCACGATGTAAAGTTTATCCCGATTGAGGTGATGCACTATAAGCTGCCGATATTGGGTTTTCGTATAGGCGATTTCACCTACATCACCGATGCCAAAACCATATCAGATCACGAAAAACAAAAGATAAAAGGCACCAAGACATTAGTGATCAATGCGCTGCAAATAGAAAAGCACATTTCGCATTTTACTTTTGTGGAAGCTATCGCTTTTGCCAAAGAGATTGGGGCCGAGAAGACTTATTTTACACACATCAGTCACCGCCTGGGCAGACATGAGTCGATACTTAATTTGCTGCCGAAAAATATCACTCTCGCTTACGATGGGTTAGTGATTGAAGTGCAATAATTACAGCTTAACCAAACTCACCCGCTCGATCGTTGCTTTATACTTGTCTTTTTTCCCTTTATTTCGCAGTACAATCAGACCTCTCAGGGTTACTTTTTGATCGTTGATCTGGGTGAATTTCCCATCGTTGTATTCAAACAGTCCCTGGTGGGTTCCGGATAAATAAAGCGGACAGTCCTGGCTAAAATCAACCCATAGCTCGTTGCCATCGGCCGAATCGGTAAAAAGGCTATCGCTAACCAGTGCTGATATGCCCTTATCCTCTTCATATTTCCCGGAAATCTCAATGTAATGCTGATCGTAATCGTCCAAACTATCCATCAGCTGTTTAAAGCTGATTGTTTTAAAGTCTTTACCAATATCACATTCGCTTTTGTATACTCTTTTTTCGTGTTTACACGATTGCAAAGTTATCAGCGCGAGCAGAGCCAGTAAGCCCAAAGGCTTATTCACACAATAAAGGGAGCGTTTTTGGTGGGGGAAGGCCATAACAACAGCAATTTTAGATAAAAAATCAATTCCCTGCATATAAGCGTCAGCTTACCTGGAAATTCACCCTTCAGACAAAATACGAAATAAATGGTTTAAACCAGCACAAACTTGTTACAAAAAAGTCTCCCATTAAGCCTTAAAAAAGTTATTATTGCATTATATGCGTCTATCTGTCATGAATAAAAACCTAATTACTGCTGCATTAATATTTACTGCATTTGCTGCGCAGGCACAACAAACTACCACTAACAATATGACACCCGATGATGCCAAAAAATGGCAGGACCCCGAATACAGCTTTCATAATGACTGGCCCAACATCAGGAAATACCAGGACGAGAACAGCAAATTACCACCACCGGCGCCGGGCGAAAACCGCATCATATTTATGGGTAATTCAATCACAGAATTTTGGAAGGCGAATGACCCCAACTATTTCACCAGCTACATTAACAGAGGCATAAGCGGCCAAACAACTCCGCAAATGCTGGTGCGTTTCCGTGAAGACGTGATCAATCTGAAACCGGCAGTTGTAGTTATTCTTGCAGGCATAAACGATATTGCCCAAAATACCGGGCCTATAAAGCTGGAAGATACATTTGGCAACATTGTCTCAATGGCGGAACTGGCAAGGGCCGAGCATATTAAAGTGGTGATGTCATCGGTGCTCCCGGCTAATCATTTTCCATGGAGGCCGGCCATCATTCCAACCGAAAAAGTGATCGCCCTGAATAAGATGCTTAAAGATTATGCCGATGCCAACAACATCGTTTACCTGGATTATTATACCGCCATGGTTGACAATCAGAAAGGATTGCCATCAACCTTATCGGGCGACGGTGTGCACCCCAATTTAGCGGGATACAAGGTTATGGAACCATTGGCTGAAAAAGCGATTGCCGAAGCGCTGAAACGCAGGCAGTAAGCTTTACATTAAGCTATTATTACGGTAATTTTAGAGTCTAATTATTGCAGATAATTTAGCCGGATGAAACGTTTCTTTAGCTTTTTACTTTTCGCTTTTTGTTCGTTAACTGTATTTGCCCAGGTTGACACGGCGCAGCAAATTGTGCCGGATCGAAGCAACAGTACTGAACAGCAGAATAAACCCTCTGTGATCCTGATTTCGGCAGATGGTTTCCGGTATGATTATGCAGAAAAGTATAAAGCTGAGCATTTGCTTGCCTTTGCAAATGAAGGGGTAAAGGCAGCTTCCATGGTTCCAAGTTTTCCTTCGGTTACATTTCCTAATCATTACACTATCGTAACAGGCTTATATCCTTCGCATCACGGATTGATTGACAACAGCTTCTATGACCGCAATTTAAAGCGTTTCTACAGTTACAAAGGAAAAACAGAAAGCGAGGGTATCTGGTATCGCGGCACGCCATTGTGGGTATTAGCCGAGCAACAAAAAATGGTAACGGCCAGCTATTTCTGGGTGGGATCAGAGGCGGCGATACAAAACACCTACCCCACTTATTACTACAAATTTAACCAGGCAGCGCCTATCGATAACCGCATCGCAGCAGTGGTCGACTGGTTAAAATTACCAGCGGAGAAACGCCCGCACCTGATCACTTTTTATTTCCCGCAGGTGGATCACGAGGGTCATAAACACGGGCCTGACTCGCCTGAAGTTGAAAAGGCTGTACATTTTGTCGACTCTGCGGTATATGAATTGACCAAAGCCGTGGATAAAACTGGGCTTAAAGTGAATTATATCTTTGTGTCTGATCACGGAATGACTACCCCTGATATTGTCAATACCCTGAAACTGCCGGCCGCTGTCGATACTTCAAAATATATTATTGGTGATCATGGTTTGATGATCGACCTGTATGCCAGGAACCCACACGATATCCAAAAAACCTATGAGCAGCTAAAAAAGGAAGCTAAAGATTACCAGGTTTTCCTGAGAGTGAATATCCCAAAACACTACCATTACTCCAAATCTGATGACCGCTATGGGCGCATTGGTGATATTATCCTGATATCAAATTATCCAAAGGTTTTCAATATCCGTAACGCTAAACTCGACCCGGGATGGCATGGTTTTGATCCCCGCGTGGTAAAAGATATGCATGCCACATTTTATGCCTGGGGACCGGCATTTAAAACAAATATGCAAGTTGGTTCGTTTCCTAACGTGGATATCTTTCCTTTAGTCGCCGAGATTTTAGGATTAAAGTATTCATTTAAAGTGGACGGAACCCGGCATTTGGCCAACAAGGTTCTGAAAAAGTAACCGAACTATGAAGAAAAACCCTGGGCGCACCTATTTAATGGCACGCCTGCCCATCGCTGTGAGTATGCTTGGGCACGGCCTCGACAGAATCCCCAAAATACAAGTATTTCGCGACCACCTGGTCGACCAGTTTAGTAATTCAATTTTGCCTCTAAAACTGGTAGGTCCATTTGGCACAGCTCTGCCCTTTCTGGAATTGGGTATAGGCATACTATTGCTATTGGGCCTGTTTACGCGTTCCGCATGCGTTATTGGAGCGATTAGCATGCTGGCGCTTATTTTCGGATCATGCCTGTTGGAGCAATGGGACAATGTATTAGCACAGATGCTCTACAGCCTGTACTTTGTAATGCTTTATTATTATGCATTTTACAACCGGTATTCATTCGACAGCCTGATGAGCGTGGAGCCCGATGCCAAAACGAACGTACTTTAATACGCGTCAGGCCTTTTATTTCACATTCAAAAAAGTTAAATTTATAATAGCGTCCGCCGTTGTAAACAAAAGATGCTGTTTAACTCTTTATTACCTAACAATTATAATTTACTTATCACCTATTAAATGATGAGGCTATGAACGACGTAAAAGAACAATTCAGCAATGTTTCAAAAAAATACGATTCGCAAAGGAAATACCTTATCCCCTGCTTTGACGACTTTTATTCGGCATGCTTGCCGCTGGTAAAAAGCCTTACGCATGCCAAACGCGTGCTGGATATTGGCGCCGGTACAGGTTTATTTTCACAATTTATTTATGACCTTAATCCCGGCCTGCATTTTACGCTGGCTGATCTATCCGGGCAAATGCTGGAGGTGGCCCGTGAACGTTTTGAAGGAGAGGATAACTTTGAGTACATCGAACTTGATTTTTCAAAAGATGCTCTGCCGGGCAAATATGATCTGATCATCTCGGGATTAGCTATTCACCATTTAGAGGATACTGACAAGGCAAAATTGTATAAGAATATATACCAGGCACTGAACGATGGCGGGTTATTCATCAACGCTGACCAGGTTGCCGGAAAGAATATGTTGTTTGATAGCTTGTACAAATACTATTGGCGCGAAACGGTATCTGCTTCCGGATTAGATCGCGAAGCATTAATACAAGCTTTTGAGCGCACCAAATTGGACAGACTTGCCCCGCTTGAAACACAATTGAAAATGCTTGAGAAGGCAGGTTTCAACGAAGTGGATTGCATTTACAAGAATATGAACTTCGCCGTTTTCGGCGGATTTAAGGATGAGAAGGTGGAAACGGCAGTGATTTAGTGAATGGTGAGTGGTGAATATTTCGATTACAGCTAACCACTCACACTTGGTCATTGACTATTCACCATTCATTATCCGTTGACTTTAGTCAACGGATAATGGACAAAACAAATGGCTTTAGCCCAAATATCCGCCTGAATAATTAGGCTAAAGCCCGAGATTTTTACTTCACCGCTCCGTCGACTAAAGTCAACGGCAATGATTGACCAATCACAACTCACCATTCACCATTATATTTCCTGATAGATTTTTCAAATAACTCCTTTGCACCAGAATCAAGATTCTGCCATTCAAAGGCGCCATACATGCTGTCAAAATTTATTTGCATTACAATATCGCTTATCCGGTTGATCTCCTTTAGCGGCAAAGGAATGTGATTAGGATAACTGTACATTATGCTGATAAACCTGCGGCTAAGGGCGACCTGCAAAGTATCGCCCACGAAAACGCTACCCTTATTTCCAATCCCCGAAGCATATAATATGGTGCTGCCATCAAAGTGGCCTCCTGTATGCACGATCTCCATGCCATCCCATAAAGCTTTTCTGTCTTCTTCAAAAAATACGATCCTATCAGTTTTATCCATCACCCAACGACTGTCTGCTTTGTGCAGATAAACCGGGCATTCAAAAGTCTCGGCCCAGGCAGCCATGAGTTCGTATTAATGCGGGTGTGAAATGGCAATCGCTTTTAACCCGCCTTTTGATTTGATAAAAGCGACCGTAGCCTCATCTAAAAATGGCAGGCAGTCCCATAAAATATTCCCTCCGGGAGATAGGATCAAGTGCGCCCGCTGTGCAATACCAAAGCCTGGGCTAACTCGCAGATTATATACATCGGGTAATGGCGTCCCAAAACGAATGGTATGAGTTTGACTTAATTCAGCATAGCTCGTCCACTTCTGCCCGCTTACCGGGACATACTGACGATCATCATCACATATCAAGCATGATTCAGGTGATTCTTCCGCATAACGGGTCCCGCAGGTACTACAGATATTTTTGAAATCCTTGTCTGGAACAATAGGCTTTAAATCGATATTCATAAAGCAAAGCTATTATATACAATGGGGTATTATGTCAAACAAAATCAAATAAGGAGGTAAGTGAAAATACCAATGACTATTGACTATTGACTAATAATGACTATTGATCAATGACTAATGCCCATAAAAGTCCCACGCTGCTTTGGCTATTTGCGCAATGACTAAGTCTCGTGTGATCTCATCAGCTTTGGAATTGCACACCAGAACCGCTATGGCCAGGTGTTTACCGTTTGGCAGGGTGATGATACCAACGTCGTTGGCTGCGGGAGTTAAACCTTCATCATTCGTGCCTGAAGTGCCTGTTTTATGGGCAACAACAGCATTCGCCGGCAAGAATCCTTTTAATCGTTTCGGCCCGGTAGAGGTTTCGGTCATGATCTTGTACAAGAAATCATTACTGCTTTTTGAAAGTACTTTACCTGAGTAAAACAGATCAAGTAAATGTACTACATCAACCGGCTTACACCAGTTAGTATACTGTACCTCCCAAGCTTTTGCCATATCGCCTTCGGATGCCACGATGTTTATCCCCTTTATACCCAAACCCTGCAGGTATTCCATAACGGTTTGCGTGCCGCCCAGTTTCTTCAACAGGAAATCGCAAGCATTGTTGTCGCTTTGCGATACCATGTAACTCAGTAATTCACTTAAAGTCACTTCGGCACCATCGGGATATTTATCGCGCAATGGGCTCCAGGTATTCGGATGCATATCCCCCTTACCCACTTTCATTTTCTGGTCGAGCTTGTATTTGCCTTTATCTACCAGGTTGAGCACGGCTATGGCGATAGGAAACTTCATCACGCTATGCATCACCAGCCGTGAGTTGCCGTTGTAATTCAGTGTATCGCGTGTTTCAATATTCAGCATAGATACGCCTACAATCCCTTTGGATTGTTTAGATATCTGTATGATCTGATTTTTTAACGAATCCTGTGCCTTTGTAAATTGAGGAAACAAGAAAATTACGAGTAAAAATATAGGTAAATACAGCTTTTTCATACCCACTAATAACGCAATTATCGGGCGTGAATTTTAATCCAGTCCGTAATTATCTTCATCGCATCCGGCGACATGGTTTCGCTGATCTTTTCGTACTCCGAAACATCGCCTGTTGTAGCGGTTTGCAGTAAATGATTTAGTCCGGGCAACTCCTTCACGTCAAAATGCTTATTACCGTTTTGGGTTAGTATTTCCTTTATCCTTGCCAGGTTGCTTTTGGCATCTACCTGTGTATCTTTTGATCCGTTCACAGCCAAAACACTGCATTTTACCTTATCCAAATCTTTTGACGGGTTGTATGTAATGAAGAAACGCATCCATTGTTGGTTATACAAGGCATCATAGATTTTCGAAACGTCCTGCCCCACTATCGAATTATCAGTTACGCTTAGGGCATCCAGGGTAGTTTTCGGTTGCACTTTTTTCCAGTCGTCAAACACAGTTTTTATTTTCTGATTCAAATCATCGATGCCCGCTGCTGTTGAAAATAACCCCAACGACTGTTCGCTCAAATCCTTAAATGAATTGGCGGCAGTAGTATCAATGCCTGATTTTTTAAGTGAATAGGATATTTGTCCAGCCATCGTTTTTATCCCACCGACAACTGGGCCACCCCAAAGTACTATAAAATTAATATCCTTGCGCCTTGCTGCCACCATCGGGGCAATAATACCGCCCTCACTATGGCCGATCAGACCAAGGTGCTTTTTGTCTACATCTCCCCTTGTCTCCAGGTAATTCAAACTTGTCTCCACATCGTACGAAAAATCCAGGCTGGTGGCACTGTTAATATCTTTACCTAAAGAGCTTTTGCCAGCCCCCCGGTCATCTACCCTTAAAACAGCTATGCCATTTCTGGTCAGGTAATCCGCCAGCACCCAATACAATTTATGACCGAATATCGTCCCATCCCTGTCTTGTGTACCACTGCCACTGATAATGATCACCGCCGGGTATTTCCCGTCGCCCTCTGGCCTGGTAAATGTAGCGCCGTAGTGCATGCTTTTATCCGCGTTATCATATTCTACATCTTCGCTCACATAATTAAATGGTGGCTTTGGCGTTTGCGGCCGAACAGGATCTTTAGCTTCTTGTGTTTTGTCAGCTTCGGTCATGCGTTTCATATCCAATGCTATTTTTCCCACACCTTGCCTGTATGTGCCGGTAAATCCATCTTTGCCGTCCCACAGTGCTTTGTAGGAGCCATTAATTATGGCCATCTCAATAATTACACTATCTTTGATTTTGTACGTTTTGCTGCAGCCAATGCCAAATACTTTTTGATCCGGGCTATCAAACGTTGAGGAATACGTGCTGTCTGATGCCTTTTTGATATTAAAGACCAGGTGCAGATTAGCGCTTCCTGCACTTATTAATCCCTGCCAGCTGCCTGTAATATCCTGCGCTTTAATTTGATTAAAAAACAATAGCGTAATAACGCCGGCTAATAATTTTTTCATGAGTTTTGGTTAGATGGATGATGTTTTTTATAGTAAACGTAAGAATAGATAACCGGGATCAATACCAATATGGCAATAATGCTCATAAAAACGATCATGCCTGCTTTGTTAGGTAACAGTAATACAGCTATCGTCAAACTAATACCGCCTGCAAACCACAACTTGCTTGCCAAACGATGGGTAGATCGCCAGGTATCCGGATCTTCCAGAGTCCAGGGGGTACGCACGCCGGCAAAATAGTTGGGCTTGATGCTATTCATGATGTTGCCGATAAAAGCAAACAATAATCCAACAATGGGTAAAATCAATTTGCCTACCTGGAAACTTTGATTGACCGCGGCGTATGCAATGGCAATATCCAATGCCGCCATAAATAATACCAGACCTAAGGCGAGCTTTTGAAAAGTAACCTCGCCATACTTCACATATTTTTTGGGGTCGATGGCCGGCAGGAATTTTAATAACAGGTATACAAAAGCCGACATTCCCATTACGATACCCTGTGTACCCAAAAACTCTCCTTTAGTGCCATAGCCATTTGGCTTGCCATCTATATCAAAATGTATGGGCACCGATTCGGGGAGGGCCGAATAGATATAGACCACATAGGCTATAGGCAATAACCATATGATCAATGCTGCAGCATCCATTGAATTAAATCGTTTCATTTTATTTCTTGTTTTGTGGTGATTTAAACTGCATGATCCATTTAAGCATTTCGTCCATGACGGTAGTATTGATGGAGTAGTAAATAAACTGCCCCTCCTTTACTGATACCACCAATCCGGCCTGGCGCAGCAGGTCAAGATGGTGCGAGATGCTGGGCTTGGATATATTAAACTGATCGGCAATTTCGCCGGCCGTCAGGTCCTTATCCTTTAGCAGTTCCAGTATCTCCCTCCGTGTCGGGTCGTTCAATGCTTTAAATAGTAAATTCAATTTTTATTTACATTTATATATTTAGACAAATATCTAAATACTTTATTACAAAGAAAGCATGATTTTGAAATCATACTTTCTTGCTATGAAAAACCTAGTTTTTACAAAACTTGGCTAACTTTTTCGAAGCATCTACCTGGCCAAATGCAGCTAATGTTGCCCAATCTTTACATGCATCCTGCGGCTTGCTCAAATTCGAATTGATTATCGCTCTAAAAGAATAAGCACTTAGGTTTATTTTATCAATTTCAATACATTTATTAAGCAATTCCAATGCTTTGGCGTAGTTACCACTATTGGAATAAGTTATAGCGTCTTTAAAATATTGCTGACTTGTCTCAAATTCGTCCCTGTCAATCGGATCGTAAGGCGCTTTGGGCAGGAAATCGTAATCCATTTTCAATGTATTCATTATGTTCATCCTGTTTCCGTATGCTGAACGGCCTGTTTTTACCGTTACCTGGACGATAGAACTTACAGGGGCATTATTTTTATAAGCAGGCTGCCATTCCAGGTCGCCAAAAGCACTGCCAATTGTTTTGGCAAATCCTTTACTTATGCTATCGATATTGATGATAGTAAAGTTTTTTACTTTGCCTCTCTTATCTACAACAAAGCTCGCCTTTAGCGTGCCTTTATCGTAATTGGTTGCAATTGCCTGCATCAGGCTGACTATTCTGCCATTAACTTGTGGAAAAAGCTCATTAGTAGCCTGGTAAATGGAATCCTTCATTGCAATGTTGTAGGAAGCCTGTGAGACTGCATTGTGTTCTTTTAGTCGGGTGAAATAGTAAACAGGCAGGTGACCATCATCAGCATCGGGAGCAAAAAATGATACTTTTAATGTGTCCTTTGTCAGGCCTATCAAATTATATATCGTCCCGCCTACTATCAATGAGTCGTGACCCAATTTGTATGGAACCTTAAAACCATCAAAAAAAACTTCGCTGCTTAGATTGACCGTTCCGTCTGTAGCAAAATTGTACTTTAAAAAATCCATTCCACATCCGTTGTAATCAACTATGCGGCTGCCATCTTTCATTTGTGCTTTAGACTTTACCCATTGCCCGGTTAAGAATTGGTTGCCGGATTGCGCTAAAGAAAATAGCGGCAAAAAGAGAAATAAAAAGATATACCTCATTGTAATAAGTTTAGGTCTGCAAAATATAAATAAAATTGGATAATGATCAGATTCAAATCTAATCAAACATTCCCTTTTCCTTCTCAATAAACTGAGGCCGCAGTATATTTAAGCCGAGCGCTTTGTTCAATTCTTCCACCACATAATCACACAACTCCGGCGAGTAGCGCTCATCATGCTGGTGCATAAAGAACCATACGGATTGTAAGCCTTGCTCCTTCCAGTCTTTGATGCGGGCTACCCAGTCGTCAACGCGCTTATAATCGGTTTTATCCAGACTGTTCCCTACAAAACGGATGAAGGCATGCGGTGTAGGCAATTCCATATGCACGCAATCCCGGCGACCGGCGGCATCGGTGATTACTGCGCCGATATTCAGTTCATGCAGCATATTAAAAAGGTTATCGCGGTTCTCTTTTACTGCGTACCAATCCTTATGACGAACTTCAACAAAAACCGGAACATCCGTTGGCAAATGCTGCAGATATGTCTTCATATCCGGGAAACTTTTAGGTGTATAGTTATCTCCAACCTGCAAAAACAGCGGACCAAGCTGATCGCCAAAAGCCATAACGCCTTTGTAGTATTGCGTGGTTAATTCCTCCACATTTTTTAGGCGGCGCAGGTGCGTGATCGACTGTGAAAACTTTGGGCAGAATTTAAAATTGGGATTGGTTGCCGCCTTTTTGCGCCATTTACTGATCGTCTCGGGACCGTAAACCTGGTAAAAAGTCGCGTTCAATTCGATGCTATCGAAATGCTTTACATACTCATCCAAAAAGTTCGCGTCCTTGGTTTTGAGCGGATAGATCTTTCCGAGCCATTCTTTACGTCCCCATTTAGCGCAGCCAACATGCACTTGTAAATCACCTTTACCTTTTGCGGCTTTTAGGGTTTCCATGGTTAATTCCGGGTCGGGTGGCAAGGTAAAATCAATTGAATGAAGTTCGTGGGGATCGACGCGTCCAAATTCCATAGGTTGAGTTTTTTGAGGCAAGTTAGCACAGACTAAAGTAATTAGCAATTTATTTTCAGATAAATTTTGAATGAATATAATAAATATATAAACTTGCGTAAGTACTTACGTAAATATTAAAATGGATTTTTATAACAGGGTTGGAAAGAAAGCAATCGGTTCAAGATTAAGGGGATTAAGTGAGACCATCACCACTGATGCAGCCAAACTATACGAGTTGTATGGAGTAGATATACAGCCGCGCTGGTGGCCGGTATTTTATATATTGACAGAAAGCGAGGAGAACTCGATCACAGCTATTGCCAACGAGATCGGGCAAACCCATGCTTCTGTGAGCCAGATCATCCGCGAAATGGTAAAGAACGGCTTTGTAACCGAGCGAAAGAATAAAAACGATCAGCGCAAAAATTTTGTGTCACTAACGGAAAAAGGAAGGAATGCCGCTATGAAATTGGAGAAACAACACGAGGATGTTTCATCTGCCATCGACAGGATATTCAGCGAAAGCCAGTACGACCTTTGGAAAGCTATTGAGGAATGGGAATACCTGCTGGAACAAAAAAGTTTGCTGCGCCGTGTAGAAGAAGAAAAGAAAAAGCGTGAAGGTGGTAATGTGATTATCGTTGACTATAAACCCGAATACCGCAAAGCCTTTAAAGACCTGAACGAGGAATGGATAACCCAATATTTCAAAATGGAGGAATCGGACCATAAAGCGCTCGATCACCCTGAAGAATATATTCTGGACCAGGGCGGTCATATCTACATTGCCTTATATGATGGTGAGCCTGTAGGCGCCTGTGCATTGATTAAAATGACGGATAAAAAATTCGAGCTGGCAAAAATGGCGGTATCGCCTGAAGCGCAAGGAAAAAGTATTGGCACTTTACTGGGACAAGCCTGTATTGATAAAGCCAAAGAACTCGGCGCTGATACCGTATTCCTGGAGAGCAACACGAAACTTAAACCAGCCATCAGCCTATATAGAAAGTTAGGTTTTGAGAAGATCACCGGGCCGCCGTCACCTTATGAAAGGGCGAATATTCAGATGGAATTGAAATTACATGCATAAAATTCCTCTCTTGAGAGGGGGTGCGTCAGGCAGTGTCGTGGCAGGTGTGTGTGTTATTCAGCGTGCCGTAGAAACACACCCCTGCCCCTCTCAAGAGGGGAATTCTATCGTTTATGAAAGGATATCCTTCTTAAATTTCGGAGGCACCCGCTTTTTGGTAGCCTGTTCAAATGCGTAACCCAATTTGATCACTCCCGCTTCGTCATAGGCGGTGCTGATAAAGGATATCCCTAAAGGCAAATCATTCCAATAGCCCATTGGCACTGTGATATGCGGGAACCCAGCCATTGCTGCCGGACCGGAGAAGCTGAAGCCATTATCATAATCGCCATTGATCAGGTCGATGCAGCAGGCAAAACCGTTGGTAGGCGCTGCAATGGCATCCAGCTTATTATCCTTCAAAATTTTATTAATAGCATTCCGGGTAGTGGTAGTGGTGTTTTTTACCGCATTAAGATATTCTTTGGTATTCAGGTCGCCTTTCTTCTCTGCCAGTTCCAGGGTTTCCTGTTTAAAATAAGGCATAGCTTTGGCTTCGTTCTTTTTATTAAATTCGATCACATCGGTCAGGGTTTTAACCTTAGCGTTTGCATTTTTCAGGTAATTATTCACCCCGTCTTTAAACTCATAAAGCAATACCGTAAACTGATCATGTCCTGCAGGCTTTATCGCTTTGTATACTTCAACTTCAACAATGGTTGCACCTTTACTTTTTAACAGATCAATTGCTTGCTGGAATATCTTATCCATTGCTGGATTTACCTTTAACCCGTCTTTTTCTACACCAACACGTTTGCCCTGCAAGGCGTTCGCGTCCAGAAATTTGGTGTAATCAGGCAGAATTTTCCCTTTGCTGGTAGCCGTATAGTTATCCTGCGGATCTTCACCTGCCAATGCGCCAAGCAATATCGCCGCATCCTTTACTGTACGCGCCATCGGCCCTGCAGTGTCCTGCGTTTTTGAGATGGGAATGATCCCTGATCTGCTCCACAATCCAACAGTTGGCTTTATACCCACTAATCCGTTAACAGATGAAGGTGAAACGATAGAGCCGTCGGTCTCTGTTCCTATCGCAATAGCACATAAATTAGCCGATGCTGTCGACCCTGAACCTGCACTTGATCCGCTAGGATTACGATCCAGAACATAAGGGCATTTGGTCTGTCCTCCCCTGCTGCTCCAGGCGCTGGTAGAGTGCGTCGACCGGAAGTTGGCCCATTCGCTCAGGTTGGTTTTCCCTAAAAGCACCGCGCCTGCTTCACGCAATTTTCTGATGATGAAAGCATCCTCTTTAGCAATATTGCCTACAAGGGCCATCGCTCCCGCAGTAGTCATCATCTTATCCCCCGTATTGATGTTATCTTTTACCAGCACGGGTATCCCATGCAAAGGTCCGCGCACCTTACCATTAGCACGCTCCTTATCCATGGCATCGGCAATAGTCAAAGCATCCGGATTCACTTCGACCACTGCATTTAACTTCGGTCCTGCCTTATCAATCGCATCAATCCGTTTCAGGTACAGTTCGGTAATAGAACGTGAAGTATATTCCTTGTTCTGCATTTTATGCTGAAGGGTGTCGATAGTTACCTCGTTCAACTCAAAATCGTCATGGAAACTGTCGTCCTTTTGACCCTCCTTTTTATTGTTCGATACGGTATTGCAGGCGCCTGCCACCAATGCGGTTACCCCGGCTACTGAAGTTGTTTTTAAGAAATTTCTCCTGTGCATGATAAGTGTAGATAAGCAGCTACAAGTAACGCAATTTCAGAGAATAATCAAAGGGTGGTGATCAGTGATCGGTTAATCAGTGACCAGGCAGCGGTGATGATTTTAATTATTAGATGTATTAATGTACGGCCTTGGGTTGAACAATATGGTGACAGGGTTGCCACCATACTTAAAGTTAAATAAATTAACTATTGCGGGTGTTCCACATCGTCCCATACGTTCTACCGTTTCATGGAACACCCGCCTTGTACAGAAAAAAAGTTTATACTGCCGGATTTGCTGCATACTCTTTCCACAACTCATCCACCGTTTTACCGGTTGCTTTTTTCCAGCTGCCATCGGTATAGGTGTGTTTTCGAAGTTGTTCATTCAAATCTTTCACTAATCCTGGTTTTACTTTTTCTTCTATCCAAACCAGGAAACGGGCAGTTATGCGGTAGGCATTATCGTAATTCTGAGTGGATTTCAAATCGGGCAGCGACCATTTGGCAGCGGGATTGTTCACACCAAATTTATAGCGGGTATAGTCGGCAATGCCTTCGGTTAGCCATCCCGGACCAACGCTTTCGCCGTAATCCTGCACAATGTGCATTACTTCATGCGTAACTACATCAATATCCTCAGGGCGTTTATGCAACCATGCAGAACTGATGGTCACTTTACCGTTGGCTGTCTCGGCAACACCTTTATAAGTGGTATCAATCACCATTTTTACTTCTTTCAAAGTTTTGTGGTTATATGCTTTTGCCAGTTCAGGATAAACCGTAAAAAAGGTATTGATCAATCGATTTTGTTCGACGGTATCCAAAGTAGCATCATAATTAGAGAAAGCGAGGGTATAACCTTTCTTTTTAATAACCTGTGTTTGCTGTGCCGAAGCTGTTAAAGAAGCTAAACAAACCAATAAAATGAAGAAGTAATAACGCATGGTATAAAACAATTTGGGGCAAATATAAATTCTCCATTCAAATGGCATTGTAAAAATGCTATCGACAGTCGGCGCTTAATTAAAAAGCTTTACTTTTGCGGCGGGATTTTTCCCAATATCTATGACCGAAATAAACGAACTATATACCCAGGCTGTTCAACTGCTGCAACAGCTTATCTCAATTCCATCATTTAGCCGCGAAGAAAACCTGACAGCTGATGTGATCGAAAAATTACTGAAAGAAAAAGGCATCCGGACGCACCGGAAATTAAATAACATCTGGGCATGGAACAAACATTTTGACGCTTCGAAGCCAACCATATTGCTCAATTCGCACCATGATACGGTAAAACCCAACTCGGGCTATACCCGCGATCCATTCGACGCTAAAATTGAGGATGGCAAGCTTTATGGCCTTGGGAGTAATGATGCAGGTGGTTGTTTGGTGTCACTGATCCATGTATTTTTATATTTCTATGATAAAGAGGGCATGAAATATAACTTCTGCCTGGCTACTACTGCTGAAGAAGAAATATCAGGTGTAAACGGTCTGGAGCTGATCATCCCTGAATTAGGTCACCTGGACTTTGGTATAGTAGGCGAACCCACCCTGATGCAATTAGCTGTCGCCGAACGTGGTTTGATGGTACTGGATTGCGTGGCCCATGGTAAAGCCGGCCACGCCGCACGCGAGGAGGGTGACAATGCTATTTACAAAGCGATAAAAGATATCGAGTGGTTCCGTACTTTCCGTTTCCCTAAAGAGTCAGAAGAATTCGGACCGGTTAAAATGTCTGTTACTATTATTAATGCTGGCTCCCAGCATAACGTAGTTCCTGCAAGCTGCACCTACACAGTAGATGTTCGTGTAACCGATGCTTACCGCAATGAGGACGTTCTGGAGATCATCCGTCAGCATGTAAGCAGTGATGTAACACCAAGATCCATCCGCCTTAAGCCATCCAAAATTGACAAAAACCACCCGATTGTTCAGGCCGGTATTGCTTTAGGCAGAACTACTTATGGCTCCCCTACTACGTCCGATCAATCTTTACTGGATATACCGTCATTAAAAGTTGGGCCCGGCGATTCCGCGCGTTCGCATACTGCCGATGAGTTCATTTATATCGACGAGATCAGGGAGGGTATTGAATTATATATTAAGATGCTGAAAAGTATAGTATAGTTTGGGAGACCTGGAGAGGAATTTCAAGGCTTTTTTTTGATATCCTCCAGTATTTCCAGAATTATCTTGTTTTGATACTCCAGGTGCTCTAAAATAGTTTCTACTTCAAACTCTGCCTTTATATTTATTTTAAGGTCCGACTCGGCTCTTTGATCAGCTTTTGCAGATTGAACATTTTGGCCGATCATGATTAACGGCATCAAAAAAAGCTGTATCATATTTGAAATAAAAAGCCACAAAACAAATGCCGGATACGGATCAAATCTTGCTGCCTTAGGTGCAAACATGTTCCATCCCAGCCACGAGGTGGTCCAAACGAAAATGATCAGGAAAAAACCCATGCTGCCTACATGGTCGGTTATCCAAACCGCAACCTGATCCAGAACCGATGGTTTAGTTTCCTTTGGTGTTTCAGGCCCCATGATTTTTTTTCGCTTGATTTTAAATTCGTCCAGGGACATTGGCTTTTTACTTTCCATGATTAAAAGTTTTTGTGTTATATAAATTTATAAAACAATTACTTAGCTATATTATAAAACATAATAGAATAGCACTTTCAATCGTCAACTTTATACCCGCCTGGAAAAAATTGCTATTTTTAGATAATGCATAATCCCATGGATATAAAGGAATACGTATGATCTTTCCGCCCTTTACCAATCTCATTACAGATCGTCTTATTCTTCGTGAATTGCAGACAAGCGATGCTGAACAGATATTCAAGATACGATCGGACGCAAAAGTGAATGAGTTTATCGACAGGCAGCCTGCTAAGTCTGTCGATGAAAGTTTAAAGTTTATCCGGAATATTCTCAAAGCACAAAACACGCAAGCGTTGATGTGGGCCATCACCCTGAAAAACGACCCTCAGCTAATTGGCACAGTTGTTTACTGGCATATCGTTAAAGATCAAAACAAGGCAGAGATAGGCTATGAAATGCTGTCAGAATACTTTGGCAAAGGCATTATGCGTGAAGCGCTGATAGAAGTAATCCGTTTTGGATTTGAAACGATGCAACTAAAAACTGTCGTTGCAGAAACAAGAGTCGATAATTTAAGGTCGATTAATGTATTGGAGAGATGCGGATTTATTCAGACGGGCATAGCGAATGATGGATATTTGCTTTTCTCACTTTCCCCTTCCGTAGGTTAAAACCATCGGCAATGAATTATCACCCAATAACTCATTGCCGTCCCTTTTAAGGGACGGATAAAAGCTAAAAAGCAGGGGCTTTAGCCAAACATACTCGTAAAATTATCATATTTGCACCATGAGCAAAATATGGCAGAAATCGGTTACCGTTAATGAATTAGTAGAAAGCTTCACCGTTGGGCGCGACCGTGAGTTCGACGAACAAATGGCCGCTTTTGATGTATTGGGATCACTTGCTCATACCCGTATGCTGCAAAGTATCGGATTGATGGATGAGACTGATTTGAACCTTGTTCAGAAAGAGCTGAAAACCATTTACAAAGATATTCAAGCAGGCGATTTCAATATTGGCGAAGGTGTAGAAGATGTGCATTCGCAAGTTGAATTGTTACTTACTCAACGCATCGGCGACGCGGGTAAAAAAATACACAGCGGCCGCTCACGTAACGACCAGGTGCTGGTTGACTTGAAACTATTCTTCCGCAGCCAGTTGCAGGAGGTGGTAGAGGAAGTTTATACTTTATTCCGCTTACTTATTGCACTTAGCGAAAAACATAAAGATGTATTGCTACCCGGCTACACGCATTTGCAGGTGGCTATGCCGTCATCCTTCGGTTTATGGTTTGGCGCTTATGCCGAAAGTTTGGCGGATGACCTCGAAACTGTTTTAGCAGCTTATAAAATCACGAATAAAAACCCACTGGGATCAGCGGCGGGTTATGGTTCATCGTTCCCGCTTAACCGCACCATGACTGCCCAGCTTTTAGGTTTTGACAACCTCAATTACAATGTAGTTTACGCACAAATGGGTCGCGGCAAAACTGAGCGGATCATTGCGCAGGCTATTGCCAATATCTCTGCAACTCTGGCCAAAATGGCGATGGACCAGGCCTTATACCTTAGCCAGAACTTTGCTTTTGTAAGCTACCCGGATACACTCACCACCGGCAGCAGCATAATGCCTCATAAAAAGAACCCGGATGTTTGGGAAATTATGCGCGGTAAATGCAACCGCTTACAGGCACTACCAAACGACGTGGCAATGATGACCACCAATCTGCCATCAGGCTATCATCGCGAATTACAATTATTAAAGGAACTGCTCTTCCCGGCCTTTGCCGATCTGAAGAACTGCCTTCACATGGCTACCTTTATGCTGCAACATATCGAGGTAAAAACAGATATTCTGAACGATCCAAAATATGCTTACCTGTTCAGCGTAGAGGAAGTTAACCGCATGGTATTAAGCGGCACTCCGTTCCGCGATGCGTATAGACAAGTTGGCTTAGCTATCGAACAAGGCAATTTCAATCCCGATAAAAAGGTAAATCATACCCATGAGGGCAGTATCGGCAATCTGAACAATGCTGAAATTACAGCCTCAATGGATGAGTTGCTGGCGAATTTCAATTTTGATAAGGTGCAAAAGGCTATTGATAACCTGATAGCTTAATTGGTGGAATCTTAAAAAAATCAGTGAAATCATGAACGGTCAAAACAGAAGCGATATTTACCCCGGGCTGGAAGTGGATATCATCCTTAAAAAGGATCAGCGCAGTGGAAAAAGAACCAGGGGAATTGTAAAAGACCTGCTTACTAGTTCGGCTTATCATTCGCGTGGCATAAAAGTGCGGCTGGAAGATGGTCAAGTCGGCCGTGTTATTGAGATCATTGAAGAATAGTAGGGAAATAGTAATTTAGTCCTTCTCAAACCTCAAAAATGACTAAAAATATCCAAGCTGATAAGCGCGTATTCTTTCGATTAGATGCGCATTACCGTTTATTGATCTCGCTGGCTGCGGCGGTTATCACTTTTTTTTGCTTGCGTGATGACCATAGTCTGCCCGCTGTTATCCTGTTCACCTGGATCAGCTTCGCTTCGGTGATCATCCTGCTGGATTGGATCATCATCCTGTCGTCCCACCCGCGCGAGGTGCGCAAAATTGCCAGGTTACAGGATTCCAGTCGTACGTTTTTGTTTTTGTTCGTTATAGCAGCTTCGATAGCCAGTTTTGGAGCCATTGTTTTCCTGCTAAAATCATCAAAGGGTCATGGCGCTGATGTGAATTCGCATATTCTGTTGTCCATAACCGCGGTGATCATATCGTGGTGGCTCTTACATAGCATTTTCACGCTCAGGTATGCCCATCTGTATTATGATATAAATAAAGACGATGGCACACCCCGGCAAGGCGGAGGCCTTGATTTTCCAGGCGGGGAGGAGCCAGATTACCTTGATTTTGTCTACTTTTCTTTCGTTTTAGGGATGACTTTCCAGGTATCAGACATCGTTATCACCTCAAAAAGCATACGAAGGTTAGCTACCATGCATGGCTTGCTATCATTTGCGTATAATACAGCGATACTTGCATTAAGCATCAACGTGATATCGGGAATGGTAGCACAGTGATCAGGCTGGCTTAACAGGCTCCAGTCCGTGATTCTTCATAATCGATAATATTTTTTGAATATCAGGCGGACCGCCTGCATTAAGCACATCAGCCACTTCCCGGAAATAACCCGGACCGATTGACGCCGGTGAAAGCGTTACAAGTGCTCTTGCAGGCTGGGTATGCTTGTTGTCAAATCCATGGATAACGCTACGTTTGATGAAACAGGTGTCGCCAGGCTTCAATTCAACAATTTGATCGCCAATCCGCTGTGTTAAAATGCCTTCAAGCATATAAATAGTTTCGTCAACCGTTATATGATAATGCGGCGCCGGTACTCTCGCGCCTACCGGTATCAGCATTTCAAACTGAACTAGCGTGCCATCTGTATCTTCACCGTCCATCAGGAAATTGAGTTCTAGCGCGCCAATGCGGATGGTCTCTTTGAAAAATGGGAACATTATCTGGGGGTTTTAGGTGTGGGAATTCTATAAAGATGACTGTTATCTTTAACAAATACAAGCGCTGCTCAATCTTCTATCTTAGAATACTTCCGAGTATCGCCCATTGCGACATAAACGATCAGCGATATCAGGATACAACCCGTCACGTACCAGTAGAAATAACCGGCATGATGGTTTTGCTTAAAGGTAAGAGCTAAAGTTTCCGCCGTGCCGCCAAACAACGACACCGCTATAGCATACGGGAATCCTACGCCAAGCGCCCGTATTTGCGCCGGAAAAAGTTCGGCCTTAACCACTGCGTTTATCGAAGTATAACCGCTGGTGATTATTAAGGCACACATAACCAGTAAAAATGACGGCCAAACTTCTTTGGTATTGCCCAAAGTCGTCATGATGGGCACAGTTGCCAATGCTCCGGCAATACCAAAACCGATCAACAAAGGCTTACGGCCGATCTTGTCCGAAAGCAAACCAAACAAAGGCTGTAATAACATAAACACCACAAGACTTAAAGTCGATATTAAAGCCGCGTTGGCGTTACTGAACTTCGCTGTATCTACCAAAAACTTCTGCATGTAAGTGGTGAAGGTATAAAAGGCCACAGTACCTCCAATAGTAAGTCCAATCACAGTTAATACGGCTTTTGGATGATGCAGCAAAGCTTTTATAGTTCCTCTGCCATCTTTTTCCTCCTCTTGTTTAAAGGATGCTGACTCCTGCAGGCTGCGGCGAAGATACATCACGGTAACAGCCAATATCGCCCCAAATACAAATGGAATGCGCCAGCCCCATTCGTGCAGTTCTTTCTCGGTTAAAAATACTTTCTGCAATAGCACCACAAAACCCGAAGCGATCAATTGCCCCATGATCAGTGTGACATACTGAAAGCTTGAATAAAAACCACGGTGCTTTTTGGTGGCCATCTCGCTTAGGTAGGTGGCGCTGGTGCCATACTCCCCTCCTACGCTCAGACCTTGAATAATTCGCGATAGCAATAAAATAATAGGCGCAGCTACTCCTATTTGTTTATAACCCGGCACGACAGCGATAATGAGCGAACCGATGCTCATCAGCAACACCGAGAAGGTAAGGGCTGCTTTTCTGCCTTTCCTATCAGCAAAAGTTCCCATCAGCCAACCGCCTATCGGTCGCATTAAAAAACCGATGGCGAATATCCCGGCGGTATTGAGCAGTTGTACAGTTTGGTTTCCTTTGGGAAAGAAGGTCGCCGCAAAGTACAACGAGAAAAAGGAGTAGATATACCAATCGTACCACTCAACAAGGTTACCCAGCGAGCCGGCGATGATGGATTTGATGCGATGCAATTGAATTTGGTCGGATTGTGGCATGGTTTGCCATGCAATATAGAAAGATTTCTCACTTCGCGCTAAATGACAAAGGATCACTACCGAAAAGCATAGTGCCTAATTTCGGCTAAAGCCTCTTTATCCCTGACTGTTATCCGTTCCATAAATGGAACGGCAATGAATCTTTTTATAATTTAATTCATTGCCGTACGGCTTCAGGCAACGGTTAAGTCTAGACTGCTTAAGTGGCTTTAGCCCAACTATACACATTGCTATTTGTGAAGTGATGAATCTTCTCTATCTTGTCTCATGTTTTTTACCGAAGACTTTATCACTTACATTTGGAAATTCCGCTTGTTTGACCGCGAAGGCTTGCAAACTACTGCTGGGGAAAGCATCGAAGTGTTTTCTGCAGGATTACCCAATAAAGATTCAGGCCCCGATTTTCACAATGCCCGTATTCGCATTGGCGATACCACCTGGGCCAGAAATGTGGAGATACACATCAACTCGTCCGACTGGCATAAACATCACCATACCCATGATAAAGCCTACGCTAATGTGATATTACATGTGGTTTACCGTGATGACGAACCGATCACTTTGCCCGACGGTCGGCGTTTGCCGACGCTGGAGCTGCACAACCGCATATCGCCTGAATTATACAACCGATATCGACACTTAATTTATGGCAACCAGCAGTTCATCCCCTGCGAGGGCAGCATCCGCCACGTAGATGATATCACTTTACGTAACTGGCTCACCCGTGTATTGGTTGAACGACTGGAAAAACGCTCCGTGGCTGTAATGAAAGCGCTCGAAGTTAACCGTGGCGACTGGGAAGAAACTTTTTACCAGTTCCTGGCAGCTCAATTCGGGTTTAAAACCAACGCTGTACCCTTTGAGCTGATGGCTAAATCGCTGCCACAACTTACGCTGGGCAAGCATAAAAATAATCCGCTCCAAATCGAAGCTTTGATATTCGGTCAGGCTGGATTTTTGGAGGATGATCTCAAAAATGATTATCCACAGAAACTAAAAGAAGAATACACCTTCCTGCAAAAGAAATACAACCTTACTCCTATCGAAAAACACTTATGGAAGTTTATGCGGTTACGGCCCCAAAACTTCCCAACCATACGTTTGGCACAATTTGCGGCGTTGATCGTCAAATCAAATCACCTGTTCTCAAAAGTGCTGGATATTAAGGAGACTGATGCCTTGAGAAAACTGTTTACCAGCCTCGACATCAACCCATATTGGGAAAAACATTACCGCTTTGATGTGGACTCGAAACTGGTAACAAAAAGTCTCGGACAATCTTCCATTGATATTTTATTATTGAATACTTTTGTATTGTTCCTGTTCAGTTACGGCAAACACACACAACAGGAGTACTTTATCAACAGAAGTCTGAAATTGTTGGAAAAATTACCCGCCGAGCAAAACAAAATCGTAACTAATTTTGATTCTGTTGGTATAAAGGTTAACACCGCTTTCGATTCGCAGGCGCTACTGGAACTAAAAAATAATTATTGCGACCATAAGAAATGCCTGCAGTGCGGCGTTGGAAATAAAATACTTAGAATGGCTTGATATGTTGCAAAGGATAATCACTTTTTTCGAACGATACTCTTTCGGCGTTTGTACCTACATCGGCGAACGCTTCAACATTTCTATCAATAAAATACGCCTGTTTTTTATTTATTCATCATTCCTTGCCGTCGGTTTCCCGCTAATAGTTTACTTCTTTGCAGGCATTGTGCTCGACTTCCGCAGATATTTTAAAAGAAAACACTCCAAGGTAACGGATCTACTGCCCTGACCATTGATTTTTTTGATTTTCTCACACGTCATTGCAAGCGATAGCGTGGCAATCTCCAAACTGTACAGAGCGGAAAGGAAGGTATACATGCGCATTGACCTGCTTGTGTAGAGATTGCTTCGTTCCTCGCAATGACGCGAATTTTAAAGCCATGAGTGAATTTTTAAATTCATGGCTCAGACAATCCACTTTGTAAAGATATTGTATCAAATACACTTTATTTTTAAAAAAACGTTTTTTGCTATTATCTTAAGCCACCCAATTATTCCATTTTTCAACCATTATAAAACGTACTATTGAAAGGCTTTTACAACCCTGCCCGTTTTAAAATATCCCTTCTATTATTCAGTTGTCTGCTGGCTGTCGGTGGTTTCGCACAGAAAAAAAACGCTTCCTTTAAGTACCACATCCGCCGCGCGACATCCAATATCGCTATTGATGGCGTTGCTGATGACCTTGCATGGCAGCGTGCAGACTCGGCAGTTGATTTTCATATGGTATTGCCTATGGATACCAGTCTGGCCAAAATACCCACCGTAGTAAAGATGGCCTATGATGATAATAATCTATACATACTGGCGGTTTGTTATACGCCGATCCACGGGCCTTACATGGTTGAGTCGATGAAGCGCGACTTCAGCTTCCTCAAAAATGACAACTTCATTTTCTTTATGGATCCTTTTGATGCCCGTACGGATGGCTTCACCTTCGGGGCGAATGCCGCAGGCGGACAATGGGATGGCAGCATGTATGCGGGCGGCAGCGTCGACCTGAACTGGGACAATAAGTGGACATCGGCAGTAAAAAACTACCCGGATAAATGGGTATTCGAGGCATCGATCCCTTTTAAAAGTATACGTTATAAAAAAGGCATCAGGGAATGGGGTATCAACTTTAGCCGCAACGATCTGAAAGGTGCCGAGAAATCGTCATGGGCACCGGTTCCACGTCAATTTCCTACCGCATCACTTGCATATACAGGCACCCTGGTTTGGGACGAAGAGCCGCCTACTACAAGCAGTAACGTATCCATCATTCCTTACGCGTTGGCCGGCGTTACCAAAGATTACCAGGCGAACACTTCAGCGGCTTTCAAAAAGGAATTTGGAGGCGACGCTAAGGTTGCCTTAACCCCATCCCTCAACCTGGACATGACCGTTAACCCGGACTTCTCGCAGGTGGACGTCGACCAACAGGTGATCAACCTGAGCCGTTATGAGCTTTTCTTCCCCGAGAAAAGACAATTCTTCCTGGAGAATGGCGACTTGTTTGCCAACTTCGGTTACTCGGATATCCGTCCTTTTTTTTCAAGGCGTATCGGTTTAAACCAGCCTATTGATTTTGGTGCAAGGATGACCGGGAAACTGGATAAGGACTGGCGAATCGGTTTGATGGATATTCAGACCGGCACTTCAGTCTCCAATGATCTTGATGCAGGAAATTATGGCATAATTACCATGCAGCGCCGCGTACTCGACCGCTCGAACATCGGGTTTATGTTTGTGAACAAAGAAGTAACCCAGGCACCGAATGGCAGCGTTATAGGGCCCAACAATTATAATAGAAATGTAGGCGTGGAATTCAACCTCGCCTCCAACAGCAACATGTGGACTGGGAAATTATTGGGTTTAAAATCATTTACTCCCGGTAAGGATGGGCACGATCTGGTATTAGCCGATCATTTACAATATTTCAGCAAATATTGGCAATTATACCTCCAGGAAGAATATGTCGGCAAAAACTATAATGCAGCAGTCGGTTATGTGCCGCGTGTGGGTTATATCAAGATCAATCCGCTGATATTGCGCAACTTCTTCCCGAAGAAAACTGCTGTGTTGAGTTATGGTATACAGGCTAACTCGAATTATTTCTTTAACGAGAGCTTTAACAGAACGGATAATGAAACGGCACTTTCCTTCATCACCACATTACGCGACCGCAGTACCATCACTATTTCAGGCATCAACGATTATGTGAAACTACAACAGCCTTTCGACCCTACCAACACTGGCAAGGCCAGCCTGGCAATCGGCACACAACATCGTTACAATTCGCTGGATATATTGATAGTATCCAAACCACAAAGCGTATTTACTTACCAACTGGAGACTATATTTGGCGGATACTATGATAATGGTCACAGACTGAGCTTTAATGGTACCATCGGATACCGCATTCAGCCTTATGTAAACATCGCCATCAACGGTAATTATACTGATTTGCGTTTGCCTGCTCCTTATGGCGATACCAGGTTTGCACTGATCGGTCCGAAAGTGGATATTACGTTTACCAATACCCTATACTTTACTACGTATGTGCAGTATGACGACCAGAAAAAGAACATGAATATCAATACCCGGTTCCAATGGCGTTATAAGCCGGCATCGGACCTATTTATTGTGTATGGAGAGAACTCGATACCGACTCCTTATACCCCAAAAAACAGGCAATTGGTTATCAAGTGGACGTATTGGTTGAATATTTAATTGAACAGGGCATATCTGCTTAAATTTTAATCCTCCTTTTAGGATGCCAGCAGTATCTGTTGATCTAAAATATTTTCAATAACATTTCCGACGGTACCCATTATTGCAGCATCTTGTCCAAGTTTTGACAAAACGACATCTACTTTTTCCCTCATTTGCGTCATGCAATAAGTGTTAATTGATTGTTGAATCGGAATAGTTATGTACTGTTTTGCTTCGGCCATCTTCCCCCCTAAAATCATCAGTTCAGGATTAAATAGTTGTATCAGGATAGCTATGCCCTTGCCCAGCTTAATACCCATATCAGCTAATATGCTAATGGCATACTGATCGCCGCGATTTGCCGCATCAATAACCAATTGTGGCTCTATTTTGTCTATTTCCTGGTCAGATAGTTTGTTTAAAATAGAATTCTGACCAGATTTTATACCTTTTTTGGCCATTTTCGCCAATGCAATGCCAGACGCTACTGTTTCCAGGCAGCCACGCTTGCCGCAATAACATAAATCGCCATCATCAACAAAAGGGATATGCCCAAGTTCTCCCGAAAAGCCTGACGTCCCGTTTTGTAGTTTTCCATCCATGATAACCCCCAGGCCAACCCCCCAATCCATTAAAAGCACCAATACGTTTTTTTTATTACTGGCTAATCCAAAACGTGCTTCGGCAAGGGTTGCACTTTTAACATCATTTTGAATGAAGACGGGTTTATTAAATTTCTCTTCCAATGTGTCTTTCAGAGTCTTCGATTCTTTCCCGGAAAAAAGATAAGTGTAATTTTCACCCATAGCTGTATCAACCAGGCCAGGCATATCGATTCCTATCCCTATCAATTTTGACTCATCAATTTTCGACTTACTGATCAGGCCCTGCGCAATCTCATAGAGCTGACTTACAGCGGTGACCTCTTGTGTTATAGGAAATGTGAAGCTCTGAATGCCGGTAATGTTATTATTATTATTGTCGAAAATGGCCATCTTGATTTTAAATCTTTCCATATCGATACTAAGAATATAGAAGGAATTATCTTTTAGCGCATACAGATCCGGCTTTCGTCCGCCAACCGACTCACCTCTTCCTTTTCTCTCTATCAAATCTCCCTCTATTAGTTCATTAACTAATGAAATTGAAGTCGGCAGGCTTAGATTTAAAAAATTGCTCAGACTTGCGTTGGATTGTGGGCCTTCAGCGTGGATATATTTCAAAAGCTTAATCTTTTGTAAATACTTTTTCCGTTCAATATTACTTAGCCCCTGGATATAATTTTCATCTACGATTATCGACTTTAAGGGGCTTGTGTTGAACTGCGGCATAGTGACAAATAATATTACTCGGTTGTTTTCTGGTATACTTTTATAAAATTTTAATCAAAGTTAAATAGATTACTCTAAATAATTGTATTTCTTTTTATTGTTTTATTTTTTTTTATGCAATTAGTTTTATTTTTAAAAAAAATATACATTTAAAAACTTTTACCAATTAAAACTTAACCTACGAAAATGATATGAAGACCCAATTCAAATTACCGGTATTTTTATTGATCGGTGCAGCCTCATTGGCTTTCACCCTCCCGAAACCTGAAAAGCCAATCGTAAGCAAAGCCACCGCCTGGATCAGCATTTTTGATGGCAAAACCCTTAAAGGCTGGCATGGCTATAACAAAACCGGCCCGGTTAAAAACTGGGAGATAGAAGATGGCGCACTGGTATGCCTGGGTGCAGCCAAAGATGCATCCGGTGGCGACATCGTAACCGACAGGAAATACACCGATTTTGAAATGAAGTGGGACTGGAAAGTAGACAAAGGCAGCAACAGCGGAGTGATGTACCATGTGGTGGAAGGTCCTAAATGGCATGCGCCTTATGAAACAGGCCCAGAGTACCAAATCATAGATGACGTGACATTTCCTGAGCATTTGGAAACATGGCAACAAGCAGGAGCTGACTATGCTATGCATCCGGCCAATGACCAAAAAGTATTGAAACCTGTAGGCGAGTGGAACTCAAGCAGGATCGTTTTCAGAAAAGGACACGTAGAGCATTGGCTGAATGGTAAAAAGATCGTTGAGTTTGAAGCATGGAACGACGACTGGAATAAGAAACGCGCCGAAGGCAAATGGAAAGATTATCCTGATTACGGCAAAGCCAAAACCGGCGAGATAGCCTTACAGGATCATGGCGATAAAGCTTACTACAAGAATATTTTTATCAGGGAACTGTAGGTTGGTTAATAGTTGATTGAGTTAAGTGGTTGATTGAGTTTCCACAAATACAACTACTTCAATCATTACAACTTCTACAACCATTACAACTTCTACAACCAAATACAACCAAACATCCATGGAAGAAAAGAAATTAGACACCCGGCGGGAGTTCCTCAAAAAGTCGGCTATTGCAGCGGCGGCTTTTACCATTGTTCCCCGCTTTGTTTTGGGTAAAGGATACATCGCCCCAAGCGATCAGCTCACTAAAGGCATCATCGGCGTAGGCGGTATGGGCCGTAACCACATCCCATATGGCAACACCAAAGTGGTGGCCATCTGCGACGTGGATAAAAACCATTTGCAGGAAGTATCAACCATGCTGAATAACGGCGCAAAAACATTATCCGATTACCGCGAATTGATACAGCTACCCGAAGTAGACATTGTACACATTGCCACCCCTCCGCACTGGCACGGCATTATGGCTGCCGATGCGGCGCGTGCAGGAAAAGATATCTGGTGCGAAAAACCGATGACCCACACCATAGGCGAGGGCAAACGCGTAATGGAAGCCGTGCAGCAGCATGGACGAATTTTCAGGCTGAATACCTGGTTCCGTTTCTCTGATAATTTTTATGGCATGGGGACCACCGTTAAACCGATCAAAAAATTGGTGGAAAGCGGTTTGCTCGGCTGGCCATTAACGGTTACCGTAGGCAGGCACACCGGGTTCGACTGGAAATTTTACTGGGTGGGTAAAACCAACCTGCCGCAAATGCCTGTTCCGGCTGAACTGGATTACGAGACGTGGCTTGGCCCCGCTCCCTACAAACCGTACCACCCACACCGCGTGCACCAAACCTTCCGTGGCTACTGGGATTACGACGGCGGCGGTTTGAGCGATATGGGTCAGCATTATATTGACCCTATTCAATATTTCTTAGGCAAGGATGATACCAGTCCGATCAGTGTTGAGCTGGATGCTCCGCAACAAAACATGGATGCTGTGGGTACCTGGCGCAAGATCACCTATACTTATGCCGATGGTTGCAAGATCATACTGGACGGCGAGGGAAGCGTAGAAGGTGTGCCTTACATTGAAGGTCCGAAAGGTAAACTGTATCCGGGCTTTAAATCGGACATTCCTGATTTGGAAAGAAAACTGGCCGCTTTCCCTGACCCCGAACCACAGGCTACTGATTTTATCGAAGCTGTAAAGAACAGGACAAAATTTGCACTGAACGAGCAGAACGGTTACCGCTCATGCACCATCATCAACATGGGTTTGGTAGCGCTGCGTTTAGGACGTTCATTAAAATTTGACCCTGTTAAACAGGAGTTTATTGATGACGAAGGTGCAAACCGTTTGATATTCCCGCCGCTTCGCGGACCATGGACCATTTAATTTAAGCTTGAGATCAAAATCATGAAAAAAATATTTATATCCATTGCTGTACTGTCCCTGTGTACCACGCTCGCAAAGGCACAGGATAGCGGTGTCAACGCAATACTCGATAAGGAACCGGCCATTAAGGAAGCCGACCTGAATGCCAACGCCGAAAAAACCATGGCTTTGGGTGAGCAGGGGATTGTAAAAATGCTCCAAATGCTACAGGCCCCCGATCAGGCAGATAATACCAAAATATATGATGCCATCAGCGGGTTCTCTTTTTACATTACGCAAAGAACAAAAGAGCCATGGCGTGCAACTGCGGTAAAAGCTTACTACAAAGCTTTGCCAAAGGTAAGCGACAAGGGAAACCAGGCCTTTATCATCAGTCAGTTGCAAATGATTGGCAAGGATGATGCGGTGTCATCATTAAAAGGCTATTTGAACGACGAACGCCTATGCGATCCTGCTGCGCGTGCATTGGTGAAGATCAATACTCCAGCGTCAAAAGCAGCTTTATTGTCGGCTTTGGGTGGTTCACAGGGCAACTGTAAAATAACCCTGATAGAAGCATTAGGCGATAGTAAAAACGCATTGGCCGTGCATAGCATATCGGCCCAGATCGGTAAAGATAAAATGACCGATAAGGTTGCCTTATATGCATTGGCTAATATTGCCAGCCCTGCTTCCATCAATCTCATGGCAAATGCTGCTGACCAAGCCAAATACACTTATGATGTAACCGATGCAACTTCAGCATATCTGACGTTTATCCGCAATCTCGGTGCTAAGAATGCTATAACCGCAACAAAACTGGCAAAGGCATTGCAATCAAAAGCAAGTTTGGCAAACCAGGTACAAACGCAAACTGCCGCCCTAAAAATATTGGTTGATCTGCAGGGCAACAGGAGCGCGCCGTTACTACTTCAAGCTGCACGAAACAATAATGCGCAATATCGCGATGCTGCTCTGAAATTTGCTCAACCATACATCACTCCAACCACAACTGCTTTGTGGACAAGCGAATTGCTGAAAGCAGGAACCGATGAAAAAGTTTCTATCATCAAAATGCTGGGTATCATCAGGCCTGCAACAGCTTTACCGGCCGTTGAAAAACAATTAAACAGTCCTGATAAACAAGTGGTGATCGCTGCAGTTGACGCTGCCGGAAAGATTGGCCAGGATAAAGCTATCGGTAATCTGCTGAATGTAATGCGTACAGGCGATGCAGATAAGATAGCAGCAGTGCAAAATGCATTACTGATCATGAAAGGCCCAACTGTAGTAAACAAAGTAGGTAACGCACTACCTGATATGTCGGCTGATGGCACGGTGGCATTGATCAATGTACTGGCTGCGCGTCAGGCTCATAGCAAAATCGACATTGTAACGCCATTGCTGAACAGCAATGAGGCTAATGTTCGTGCCACGGCTTTTGCATCATTAAAACAATTGGCCGGACCGGATAATCTGAGCCATTTATTCTTAATGCTGAAATCATCGACTTCAACTACTGAGGCTACCGATGTGCAGACAGCTATTATTGCTGTTCTGGGTCAGGTTAAAGATAGATCAAACCAAAGCATTCAGGTACTGGAGCAAATGGACCAGGCACCGGCTGATAAGAAGCCTTTATACTTTAATATACTGGCAAGCATTGGCGATAAAAAGGCCTTAGCTGCTATCTCTTCGGCTTACGCAAAGGGCGATGATGCTACGAAACAAGCTACAGTTACCGCGCTTTCTCAATGGGCAGATGTTAGCGCTGCGCCTGAGTTATACCTGATCAGCAAGGAAACGGCCGATGCCAGCTTAAAGAACCAGGCTTTGCGCGGTTATGTAGCTGCTATCAGCAAGTCGAACTACCCTGCCGACGAGAAGATCATTTACCTGCGCGATGCGATGGACATTGCTCAAACCGTTCCGCAGAAAAAATTGATATTGAACGAAGTGTCAAATAACAAAACCTTCCCTGCGCTGGTATTCATCAGCAAATATTTAGATGATCCGCAATTACAGGAAGATGCTGCAGACGAGGTATCGAACATTGCATTGTCAGACAAGAACTTTTATGGTAACGATGTAAAGGAGTGGCTGAACAAATCAATACAGATCAAAAAAGGCGGTGATAGTGATTATGAGAAAGTGGCTATCCGCAAGTTTATTAACGAAATGCCTGGAGATGCCGGCTTGGTGGCCCTTTTCAACAATAAAGACCTGACCGGATGGAAAGGACTGGTTGGCAATCCTATTACCCGCAGTAAAATGGACGCGGCTACCTTAGCCAAAGAGCAACACAAGGCGGACTCTATTATGAACAAAGGCTGGTATGTAAAAGATGGTGTATTGAATTTTAGCGGTGAAGGTGAAAACCTATGCACCATCAAGCAGTACCGCAACTTTGAAATGTATGTGGACTGGAAGATAGAGCCGAAAGGCGATGCAGGCGTTTACTTACGTGGTTCGCCGCAGGTACAAATTTGGGATACTTCGCGTGTAGATGTTGGCGCTCAGGTAGGTTCAGGAGGGCTGTACAATAATCAGGCTCACCAGAGCAAGCCGCTAAAACTGGCTGATAATGCCATTAACGACTGGAATAACTTCCACATCATTATGAAAGGTGATAAAGTGATTGTTTATCTTAATGGGGTGCTAGTGGTAGATAATGTAGTTTTGGACAATTATTGGGACCGCAAACTACCTATCTTCCCTAAGGAACAGATTGAATTACAAGCTCACGGCAACCACATTTATTACAGGGATATTTATTTGAGGGAACTGCCGGAGTAAGAGTTGTCTGAACCGGAATCTATAGAATTATTGAATTTACAGAATTGACTATATGAATAATAAAATTCAGGTCATTCTGTAAATTCTAAGAATCCCAGTTCTGACAATCTTTTTAATTCTTATCCACGAACTTCCAATTCGCTTCGCTATAGCGATCACCTACATTCGGGTATTTCAGCAGTAAAACTTCAATTTGCTGTATATCTTCAGTAGTTAAAACAACATCCACACTTCCCGCATTATCTTTCAGGTTTCTGCGTTTTTTAGTGCCCGGGATCGGGATGATATTGTCGCCTTGGTCAAGCACCCATGCCAATGCCAGTTGCGCCGGACTGCATCCTTTTTGGTGGGCTATCTCTGCAAAACCCGACGCAAGGTTCTGATTATTTTCCTGGTGATCCTTCTGATAACGCGGCAACGATTTACGAAAGTCATTATCCCCCAGCTCGGTTAAGTTTAGCGTATTGGTCATTAACCCACGCGCCAGCGGACTGAACGGAACGAAAGCAATACCCAGTTCTTTACATAGCGGCAATATTTCAGCCTCTACATCTCTTGTCAGTAAAGAATATTCGCTCTGCAACGCGCTGATAGGGTGCACTGCATGCGCCCTGCGGATAGAATTGGCGGATGCTTCGGACAATCCTAAGTAACGCACTTTTCCTTCTTTTACCAGTTCAGCCATGGCGCCAACCATTTCTTCAACGGGGACGTTTGGATCGATACGGTGCGCATAGTATAAATCAATGGTATTGATCTTTAATCGTTTTAAACTGGCTTCGACTGCTTGTTTTACGTATGCCGGATTACCGTCGAAAGTACTTAGTCTGCCATCCGGATGTGCCCTGAAGCCAAATTTAGTGGCGATAAATACCTTCTCGCGGTTAGCGCGCAGAACATTGGAGATCAACTCTTCATTCCTGCCATTGCCATATACATCAGCTGTGTCCCAAAAGTTGATGCCGAGATCAAGAGCAAGATGTAATGTTTCTAATGACTCAGGGTCGTCAGGCGTGCCATAGGCGTGGCTCATGCTCATGCAGCCCAAGCCAATGGCTGATAATTGTTCGCTTTGTGCGAAGGTTCTGTATTTCATGATAGTGATGGATGATTTTTTTTGCAATATCCTGATAAAAGATTCGGCACGTTTAATTGGTTTGTAAAAATTTAAATCCGAATACTTTTTTACATTTGGTGAACCATGAAAAAAGTACTCAACACCGCCATTATCGGCTTCGGATTTTCGGGCGAAACATTCTTTGCCCCATTTGTTGATTCAAATCCAAACTTCAACCTCAGCAAAATATATACAACTGATCCGGCCCGCGTTGCGAAAGCCAAATCATTATATCCAAATGTGGAGATCGTTGACAATACCGATAATATTATGAACGATCCTGCAATCGATCTGGTTCTGGTGGGTACGCCAAATACATCACATCTACCTTTGAGCAAACAAGCTTTACTGGCTGGTAAACATGTGCTGGTTGAAAAGCCTTTTACGGTAACACGAGAGGAAGCTAACGAGTTGATCGCCTTAGCAAAACAGCAAAATAAGGTATTAACTGTGCACCACAATCGCCGGTTCGATAGCGGACACAATACGGTAAAAAAAGTAATAGCCAGCGGTAAACTTGGCCATTTGGTGGAATACGAGGTACACTACGACCGTTTCCGCAGGGAGCTTCGCCCAAATGCATGGCGCGAAAAACCCCTGCCCGGCTCAGGCATATTGTATGATCTGGGCGCTCACCTGATCGACGGCGCACTGGAGCTATTCGGTAAGCCGCAAGAAGTAACTTGCATCTTGCTCACCCAGCGCCCGGGTTTGGAGGTAGAAGATAATTTTGAAATCGTGCTCACTTACCCTGCCGGATTAAAAGTAACTCTTAAGGGCGCCATGCTGGTAAAGGTTCCCGGTCCTACCTATGTGTTATATGGCGATCATGGCACCTTTATAAAATACGGCATGGATGTGCAGGAAGCCGAACTGAAGAAAGGCGGCAGACCGGATACATCACCCAACTGGGGCATCGAACCGGAATCAATATGGGGTAAACTAACATACGAGCAGGATGGCAAAGACATTACTGAAACCGTAAAAAGTGAAGAAGGCCATTATGAAGATCTGTTTCAAAACATGTATGAAGCCATAACTGAAGGCAAAGAGTTGATCGTTAAACCTGAACAGGCAAGAGACACCATTCGCGTTATTGAACTGTGTTTTCAGAGCAGTAGTGAGAAGAGGACGGTGGCATATTCGGATTAAGCATTGTTACTTAATCAACTTTTATTTCATCCTCACCAACCGTACCACTTGGCCACCACCCGCAGCCAGGTCGGTATCCAGGATGGTTTTATTGTTTACTTGCTGAACAACCTTAACCAAATGATTGGGGTTGGTATCGACGTCTGGCGCATCGCTGTAAACCTCTGCGGTATAATCTCCTTCAGGCAAAAATGACAAACTGGTTTTGACACTGTGTGCGGTATTGTTGTTGATAGTACCGATATACCAGTCGTTGCCTTTACGCCGCGCTATGGTAACATAGTCACTCATTTTGGCGTTCAATACTTTAGTTTCATCCCATGTGAGCGGCATCTGCTGCAAAAACTCAAATCCTGGCTGACCTATATAAGCATCCGGGAAATCGCATACCATTCCCTGCTCGTTCTCCAATACTACATACATCCCCAGCATATGACATCGTGTTCCCAACACCATCGGCGCAGTGTAATGTTGTTTAAATGTTTTGAGATTAGCTGCCCTGAACCCGCCTAAATGATAATCTGTCGAGCCTGCCAAGGCGCGGGTAAAGGCTATATTTACATCGGCATCTGGCGTCACCAGCGTGTTCCATTTATCATTTTCATAGTTCAACGTACCCTCCCGGGTAAACTCATTAGGATAAGTACGGACTGTTCCCGTCGGCTTATAAGCGCCATGAAATTGAATATGCAAATGATGCTGCGCGGCTTTTTCCAGTATTTCGGTCTGCATATTGACCATCTCCTGGTCATCACGGTCCATAAAATCACACATCAATCCTTTGATTCCCCATTTCTCATACTGGGCAAAAGTCTCATCCAGTTTGGGGTATAAAGCATAAAAATGTACCCAAACGCGAATGCCCACACCCAATTTTTTGGCTGAATCGCATATCTGTTGCATATCCAGTCCGGGTACGGCCCTGCCTGGGTCAGCATGCGGGCCCGGTTGAAAACCTGCTCCATCATTTACGTACCACTCGTGCAAACCATATTCTACCACGCTGTGATAACCCAGGCCATATTTGGCGCAGAAATTCACATAGTACATATTGGTTTCGTAATTGTTCCCGGGCGCAAAAGAACTATCCGGCGTTACATTGCCATTCCACCATGGAAAGGTGGTTTTTCCGGGCTTTATCCACGAAATATCTTTTATCCGGCAGGGTTCGCTTAGGTTGGTCAGTATATTGGATTCCATCAACGCACCTACCCTATCGCTGATCATCATGACCCGCCAGGGACTGTTATGCGGCAGTTTAGCAATTACTTTGATCTCTTTCTGATGCGGCAAGGGTGATAAGCTGCTCTGCAAAACGCCATTGTGTTTGATGAGGTACATCCCGGCATAGTCCAGCAAATTAGCCTCGGTAATAGCCATATACACCCCATGCGGATATTCGAACGTGGCTGGAAGATCCATCAGCGTATCCGGCTTTATTTTACTGACCGGTAGTTTGTCATATAAACCCTCGTGCGAAGTAGTATAATTCTCCCTGAATAACACCAACGATGTGGGGTCTCGGGTCAGATTAAACTGATCCGCTTCATCTGTGATCTCTACCTTTTCACCATTTTTACCTGGGATTACATAACGAAACGCGGCTCCGTCATTAAACACTCTTACTTCGATATTGATCTGTCTTTTCAGTCCGCCATTTTCTATAATCGGCACCATTAGTTCATTACTCAAACTATGCACGCGGCTGCTTTTGCCTATCAACAGGTCATAGGTTTCTTCCATTTTTTTTAAAGAAGATTTGCCGAAAGCAATTTCCTTTCCAAATTTGCCACCCTGGTTAAAGCTCAGGCTCAGCCTCGACTTATCAACCAGCAATTCTCCTTTATAACTTACGGTATAGAATATTCCCGACGCATCCTTATCCAGCGTAAAAGTTATTTTTTTATCTGGCGAGCTTACTGTAAAGCCGGATTTCGCAAATGCAGAAGTGACGGTAAAAAATACCAGTAGAAAGGTTAACCGGATGGCAGGCATAATTGGTTTGTTAGTTTATAAATGTAAAAAGAATAGCTGATGGCTGTAATTGAAATTAGTATTTTGTTTTAGTTTAGGCACTCACCAATCATGAAGATCATCACATGGAATTGTAACATGGCTTTCCGAAAGAAAGTTGATTTGCTATTGCGATACAAGCCGGATCTGCTGATCATCCCGGAATGTGAGCATGCGGATAAGATAATTTTTCCGGCACCGCCGACTAGCGCCATTTGGTACGGCGATAATCAGAATAAAGGACTTGGGGTGTTTTCATTTGGGAATTATAGGCTTGAATTGTTAATCCACCACGAGCCTTCTCTTAAAACAATACTTCCGATTGCCGTGTCGGGCGACAACATGAACTTTACCCTTTTTGCGATATGGGCCAATAATCCGCAGGATAAAGGCAACCAATATGTGGGACAAATATGGAAGGCCATCCATCTTTACGAGGACCTTATCACATCGGAGCGAACTGTATTGATAGGCGATTTCAACAGCAATAGCATTTGGGATAAGCCACGAAGAGTCGGCAATCATACCACCCTGGTTGAGAAATTGGCCTTAAAACAAATCAAGAGCGTTTATCATCACTATTTTGATCAGGCACATGGCTCAGAGCAGCATCCTACTTTTAACCTATACAAAAACGCTAATAAGCCTTACCATCTCGATTACTGTTTTGTATCGAAAGATATAATGTTAAAATTAGTCAAAATACAGGTCGGCACCTATGGAGATTGGAAAAAGTACAGCGATCATTTGCCACTAATAATCGATTTCAATTTTTGAAAACCTCCTTTTCGTCACGAATAAGTCGATATTTTGTTTGTCAACATTCAATAGGTTCTAACGGTCAAATTTTTGTAGGCACAGGACGCACTGTTACCGAACCAATAGCCCACCGAACCCTGTTTCAGGTCAGGGTCGAGGTCTTTATAGACCATTGACGGGGTGGTTTCGTGATTCACGTAAACTTTTAGCTCACGGCCCTTCACAACAGCCTTCACATGAAACCAATTAGTCGCGGGCAGTATCGCTTTTGCCTGGTATTTTTCAGCTTCATAGTCCCACCAGTTGAAGTCGGCCTTCTTTTCGGGCATATATTGAATGGCATTGATAGTGCCGGTGGATGCAGGCCTGAAATAAAGCGTTTGATAATGATGAGCATCCTGTATCCGGAAAGCCAGACCAAGATATTCATTACCATCGCTTGACGCCATATCCAGTTCGACTTCCCCATCAGTAAAGTTTAACCCTTTAGGATAAGCTACTGTACCGAACTTATAGTTATTAAACCCTTTTTTGATGATCAGCGCTTTTAAACCTTTGTAGGTCTGCACACTACTGCTAACGCCATCAGAATTAGGAAGAACCCACTGAGCAGTTTGGATAGTACTGTAATTGTGCGTTTTGCTTTTTTGCTGTGCGATTGAAATACCTGCAACCGTCAACAATATAATTGATAATAGTGCTTTCATAGCTTTAATTATTTATTGATCTTTCTTAATTGTAAGATTGGCGAATTCCGCCACCGTAGCGTCTGTCCATAAGCCAAACATCCCTTTGCTTCGGTTTTGAAGCGACCGTACCGACAGTGAGGGCTTGTCCTTGCCATTCACATATACCTTAATACTGTCTTTGGAGATGACAATGCGAGCGTGTATCCAATCTTCAGGTTTTGGATTCGGGACGATCTCGCTCTCAAATTGTCCTGTATTCTCCTTTCGGAGACGGTCGTACCCATATTGCGGGAGACTCATATATTGCACCGACCAGGTGCGGCGAACCGGATCAACATGCCGGAAGTTGAACGGCCGGAAGTAAACAACATCATAATTCCGGGAAGTATCGGCTGCGTAGAATGCAATACCCGGAAAGCTTTTCAGGAACTCATTTCGTCCGCGGATATCTAATTCGATGGTTCCGTAAGAGAAATCGGAATCGTTCAGCCAAACATTATCATGGCAGGTAATTCCCTTTTTATCACCATCCTCAAAAGGCTTTGCCTGACTTGACGACAAAGTCAATAGCGTTCCATCTGCCAGCATTTTTTGCAGATCGATTGTCTGACTAAACAACCTTGCGCTGACCAGCAACGCAGCCAGTATAAAAATCACTTTCTTCATAGCCTTAATCCTTTAAATTTTCTTTCTTCAGTTTTGCGAGCAGATTATCAAACCTTACCCATGCCAGGTGGCAATCCTTCGGGCTATGACCAGTTGAATAGATGAGATACTTGCCATCGGGCGTAACATACTCTCCCCAGCGGTGCGCCACGCCATCGTTGATCTTCTGACCAAGGCTCACGGGGGCCGTCCAGCTGCCATCTTTTTTATGAAAGCTGATCCAAAGCTCGCATTCAAAATCTTTGGTCTCCTTAGCACTCACGATGAGGTAGGATTCATCCCTCGCCACAAAGAAATCACCGTCAAAACCAGGGGTATTGAGAGGCTCGCCCAAACTGCGGATAGTGGTATCGGTTGCGGTCATTTTCAGCTCACTGATATCGTAGTCCTGGAAATCTCTTCTTTTATCCGGGTGTGCATTGCTGCCCACATAGCAGGTACCGCTAGCCGTCGGCATAAAATCATATAACCCGTAATCTTTTCTCAGGTATACCTCAGGTGCTGTCCACCCATTGGCTGTGCGATGCGACTGCCATACAAGTGAATGCTTCCCGTCACCTTGTCCGCCTAAAAAATAAAGCGTTTGGTTATCTACTGAAAAGGTAGGGGCATAGTAATGTTCGTTCAAAACAAAAGGCCCGTTCCATTTACCGTTCTCAAATTTCATGTAGCGGACCTTGGCATTTACACTATTGAACCATGTGTTATTACTTGGATAATAAAACTCCTTGCCATCATCCGAAAAGGCGACACGGTCAAAAGCAAAGGTGTCTACCTTAGCCAGCATATTGGCACCAAATACTTCAGGGGTATCGCCCGGTGGCTTTTGACCGAGATAGGCATCTTTAGTTTTCCAAATGTTTTTTTGTGCATGTAGCGATGTGTTGGTCAGTAAACTTAAAGCCGTCACTGTAAAAAATAACTTGTTCATGTTTTTAATAGTTAAATTGCCACTGCATAAGGTTTACACAAACTTATTAAGTCACTAAGGCCGGGGCAATTCATTCGCTGTTCAAGTTTTTTCAAGTTGTATCTTTTTGAAAATAAATGAATTACAATAACACACCTCTCATCCTTTCATCCGACAGATTACTATTCCGCCAACATATCCCGGAAGACATTGACGCTTATTGCGCTATCGAAATGGATGCAGATGTAAGGCGTTATGTGGGCGGACAGCGGCGTTCGCGGGAAGATGCCGAGCGAAGATTTATGGGAGCGCTGGAGCCAATTAAGAATAAATTGAACATGTGGGCGACAGTACTAAAAGAAAACGGGCAATATATCGGGCGTTGTGGTATCTATCCGCATTTTAATCACGATGGCAATACCATACCTGGCGAGGGCACTTTAGCATTTTACATCGCAAAGCCTCTTTGGAACCAAGGGTTCGCAACCGAAGCGGGCCGGGCTTTTATTGAATTTGGATTTAAAGAGCTGGGACTGAATAGAATCGTGGCCCATGTGCAAGCTGGAAATGAGGCTTCCCTGCATGTTTTAAAAAAGCTGGGATTTGAGCTTGAGTCGACTGAAGTAGCGCAACGTACTTTTTATCATTTTCAGTTGAAAAATCCTGTCACATAATCCCTTCTCCTGCGTCTAGAGGAATGGATAAATGCATCTGAATTGATCAAATTACAACATGAGCGCTGCCGATCTGAAACGTTTACTGGCAATTATTGAGGAGCAACTGGACTGGGGCGATCCTTCTGCCTGGCAGGGAAGGGATTTTGAGATATTGAATGAGCTCATTCTCGAAAAAACAAAAGTATCGCTAAGCGCCAGCACCCTGCGTCGTCTTTGGGGCCGCGTTGAATATAACCACCTGCCCAGTACTACCACGCTAGATACGCTGGCCCGTTTTGCTGGGTTCGAAAACTGGCGGGCATTCACTAAGCGAAATAAAGACACACTGGTTCTTACGGCATCAAAAGAGGCAATTTCAGAAGAGCTAACTAAACAACCGGCAACAACATCCCCCCCCAAAAAAGGCTGGCTTTTTAAAACCACATTAATTGTTGCAGGTGCAACTGTGGTTAGCTTGCTGGGTATTTATGGAAAACGTACACCAAGTGCCCCGAAAGGCACTATTCTTTTTCATACGCGCCCGGTTACCCGGTCTCTACCCAATTCTGTAATCTTCACTTATGACGTGAAAACCAATCCTGAAGATTCCGTTTTCATACAACAATCATGGGATCCGGATACAAGGGTCATCGTTGACAAGAATAAACATCAATTTACCTCTGTGTATTATCGTCCCGGTTTTTATCACGCCAAACTGGGTGTCAACAATAAAGTGGTTAACGAACAGCTATTGATGATCCCGACAACCGGCTGGCTGGGAATGATCTCTCAATACCCGGTTCCGGTTTATCTGGAACAAAATGAATTTATGAGCAAAGAGTGCATGAAAATCCCATCATCGCTTATCTATAAAAAAAATGTCCCTCTCGGTCCACAGCCGCCGGGAGTTGAATATTACAATGTAGGGAATTTCGAACCGGTCCCTTTAAAAGAGTTTTCCTTCAGCAATGAGGTCAAAAACGATTTTCATGAAGGCGCCGCGGCCTGTCAATTTATCAATATTATTCTGTTTACTGATTTTACCCCGGTTATTGTGCAGGTATCGGCTAAAGGATGTGTATCGAATCTTCGTTTGCTGAATGGCGGCTATTTTATTTCGGGTAAGGACAATGATTTATCTGGTTTTGGCACAGATCTTTCGCTATGGACCAAAGTGGGCTGTAAAAGTGTGGGCAACAAAATACAATATTTTATTAACGACAAACTGGTTTACGAATCGCCAAGACCATTGTACAACGAAAATATTATCGGCATTGGTTATAATTTCCAGGGAACGGGTGAAGTGAAAAATGTTCGTTTAGATAAGGGCAATAAGACTGTTTTTGAAGCGTTTTAAGGATCGGTTGCAGGAAATAGAGCAATCCCGGACCGGCAGGCTTAGAATTTGAAAGCTGACCCACCAGCCGGAACTACTCCGTTTCCTGCAATTACGCCATCCCCACTATACCAAACGGCCCGTTTTCATAGCCTCCTGCAAGTTTTGCACCCTGAATTTTGGCTTATATATTTTATTGGCTACTTTTTTCACCCAGGTGTAGCGGTATCCAAACACCGTTTTGATCATCTCCACACCCATTGACCCTTTTGGGTATCCGTATTTATACCAGGTAAACTTCGAGTTGTCGATACGAAACTTATCGGCAAACTCGGCAAGGAACAGATCGATCTCGATATCAAAAATATCCAGGTCTAGATCGATGCTGGTATCAACAGTCAGCGCGTCCGGATCCACTTTTTGTATTTTATAACGGTCGCAATATCCGGCGATAAATTCCTTTAATTCGGGCAGTACCTCTTCCATTTTAAATGAATTTTTTGTGAACGTTTGATTATAAGACGACACTTTTTTAAAACGGTTGCATCCTTTTTTAAAATTTCTTAAAAATTCAATCCGGCAAACTGAGAGTCAGGCCAATAACTTATACTTGCACAAAACTCCAAGCAGATGGATATAAAAGTGATTGCGTTTGATGCTGATGATACCCTTTGGGTAAATGAGCCCTATTTTCAGAACACCGAAAAGAAGTTTTGCGTGCTGCTGGAAGAGTTTCTGCCGCAGCATACCCTTTCACGTGAGCTTTTGAAAATCGAGATTGAAAACCTGGCGTTGTATGGGTACGGCATCAAAGGCTATATCCTTTCCATGATCGAGGCCGCGCTGAAAGTAACCGATAATAGCATTCCAATAGAGGCTATTGAGAAGATCATCGGCTACGGCAAGGAATTACTTAACGAGCCAATCGAATTGCTGGATGATGTGGAAGAAGTGTTAAAATCATTGCAGGAACACTATCGCATTGTGGTCGCCACCAAAGGCGATCTGCTCGATCAGGAACGCAAGCTAAAAAAATCCGGACTGAGCCATTATTTCCATCATATTGAAATCATGTCGGAGAAAATGGAAGCGGATTACTTAAAGCTGATCAGGCACCTGGATATTCAGCCCGAGGAATTTTTGATGATCGGTAATTCATTGAAGTCGGATGTAATCCCTGTCATAAATATCGGCGGTCATGCTATTCATGTCCCTTATCATACTACCTGGGCACATGAACATGTGGAAACTAAGCTGGAGCATGAGAATTTCAGACATGTGGAGAGGTTAAGAGAAGTATTGGATTTGGTAATCAGTGATTAGAGATCAGCGATCGGTTGTTTTTTCTAAACCTAACACTTCTTTCTCAAACACAGCCAACTGTATTTCCTCTTTAGGAATACCAAAACGAGTACCATCATGAAAAGGCAGTATCTCGCCGGTAGCTTTGTAACCACGGCGCTCGTACCAGGCTATTAATTCCTCGCGACTTTTGATCACAGTCATGTAGATAGATTTGCAGTTTAATTCCGCGGCTACCATCTCAGCTTGATGAAGTAACTGGCGACCGATACCATTCGCCTGCGAGAGTGGATATACGGTAAGCATCCCCAGGTATAAACGTACGCCTTTTATTTCCAGATAGACACAGCCGATGATCTCACCCTCATTATCAAGATATTTCAAGATGGTGATATAAGGATCCTGGAAATATTTGATCATCTCCATTTCATCGATGCGGATGCCATCCAGTACGTGAGCTTCTGTTGTCCACCCTTTTTTGGATGTTTCGCCGCGATAACCGCTGTTAACCAATTGGGTCAATTCAGCTACGTCAGCAATTGTGGCTTTAGTTATTTGCATAGGGATTATATAGGAACGCAAACCTAATTTTTGCTGTCAACAAAAACAAGTACTATAAGATCTGCAGGATATGATACCATAGCGACGTCGTAGCGAACGCTACTAAAATACCTATTCCGATAATCAAACTGGATAGGTTCGGATTGATGTTATATTCTTCGGCCACCACACCTGAGGTAAGCAAGGTAGGCATAGCCGCTTCAAAGACAGCTATCTGTGGGATCACACCTTTCAATCCCATCAGCAAGGCAACAGCCAATACCAAAGCCGGAGCTATCAGTAATTTGTAAGTCATTGATGCGCCGACGTGTTTCAGCTCATTCTTCCAGCCGTCAAATTTCAACTGTAAACCGATGGAAAATAGCGCTAATGGAGCGACTGTGAGCGCCAATTTATCAAATAAAGTATCTAATGAAGAAATATCGATAAAATGCGGAATGGTAAGAGCCCCAACACATCCCAGGAATGGAGGGAAACGCAATACTTTTTTGAGGATTGCTTTAGCAGACAGCTCCTGCTTTTGGGATGCATTGATTGCTACCAGTACCCCTGCCGTTGAAAGCATCATAAAAGTCACCTGGTCACAAATTACAGCTATGCCTAGTTGTTTATCACTAAAGTAAGCCATGATCAGCGGGAAACCAACGAATGAGGTATTAGATAACCCCGATGACAGTTTAAGGCAACCTTCGGTTGGTTTGTCCATTTTTTTTATGGATGAATACAATTTGACATATAACCATCCCCCAAGCCAAACAATAACCGGCATCAATACCGGAAGTAACAGCTGACTGCTCCAATGAATATGCGGTAAATATTTGAATGATACTGCCGGCAAAGCCAGGTAAATAATCCAGGCGTTGATGCCTTTATGCGCATCAGCAGGCAATAGTTTTGATATCCGGAAAAGCATCCCGGCTATCATACATACACCTATGAGTATAAAGTTGACCAATAGTGCTATTAAATTACATTTTACCCATCCAAATCATCCCAAGCATAAAAACATCAAATGCCAAATGGAAGAAGATGAGATACCATAAATTGCCTTTGAATATCTTATACAGCCAGGTAATGACCAACGCAAAAATAAAGATGCCGATCATCGCCCCTACTCCTTCCTGCCAATGATACAGCGCAAACAGGATGCTGGTGATTATTCCGCTCACGAGGAATGACTTGCCGAACATCGTTTTTACCCGGTTAAAGATAAATCCACGGAAAACAATTTCTTCATAAGGGACCACCAAAACTGCAGCAAGCAAGATAAGAAACAGGTAATTGAGCAGGTGATGCCGGATAAAATTAAAGTCGGACAGGTTAACGCTCTTGAAACCCAGGTGAGTAATCAATGGCCCTAATATCCAGAAACTAAATGCTGCATAAAGCAATCCCAAAGCGCCGCCCGTATAAAAAGCTTTAAACTTCAGGTCGGAGAAGCGGAAACCAATTGAATTAAAACTCTCGCCATTAAAATTCAGGTAGACCCATATCACCCCTAACACTACAAAGGGATAAGCATACATTGGCAGATGCGCGTAATGCGGAAACAGCATCGCAAACGCGATCATGATGCAATCCACCCATACCCTGTTCTTTTTACGGATAGCCATTGGTTATAATGCCCTGTAATCTTCCCTCACCGGACTAAAGATGTCGATCAGTTTACAATCGGTGATAGCAGTACCGCCATGCTCCACATTGGAAGGAATAATGGCAAAAATTCCACGTTCCAATATCTGCGCCTCGCCGTTTACTATAAGCTCAAACTTGCCCTCTATTGCAAACGAGCATTGCTGATGCACGTGCTTATGCAGCGGTATCGAACTACCTGCCTTTACCTCCAGAAAATTGATGGTATTGGTATCTGTGTGAATGAGCTTAGAAAAGAATCCCGGCGCTATTTCTTTGGTAGGGATATCGGAAAAGTATTTGAAGACAGATGTATCCATTGCGGTTGATTGAAAAGCTAAAGATACAATCTGTCTGAATCAGAATTCTCAGAATTAACCGATTTTCAGAATTCTGTTCATTCTAAAATTCCGTAAATTCTGATTCAGACAATTAATGCTTATATCGCCCTAAACACCACCGTAGCATTATGCCCGCCAAAGCCAAAGGTATTACTCATCGCTACTTTTACTTTGTGGTTGATAGATTCCTTCAATACGATCTTCAGATCTGAAGAAATCTCCGGATCAAGTGTTTCGGTGTTGATGGTTGGCGGAACGATGCTGTTCTGTATCGCTAATATCGATATGATGGCCTCAACCGCACCAGCAGCACCAAGCAAGTGGCCCGTCATGGATTTGGTGGCGCTGATCTTCATATTCAGATCCGTGCCATTACCTAAAGCTGAAATTGCTTTAGTCTCCGATAAATCGCCAACATGGGTTGACGTAGCGTGCATGTTCATATAATCCACATCAGCTACGTTTATGCCTGATTCTTTCAGGGCTTTCTGCATGGCCCTTGTTGCGCCAATGCCTTCAGGGTGGGTGGCAGTCATGTGGTAAGCATCTGCTGTCATAGCTGCGCCGGTTATTTCGGCATAGATCTTTGCACCGCGTTCTACGGCGTGTTCATATTCTTCCAATATCAAAGCTCCAGCACCTTCGGCCATCACGAAACCATCGCGATTCACGTCGAAAGGACGAGAGGCATGTTGCGGATCATCATTTCTTGACGACATGGCTTTCATCGAACTAAATCCACCAAAAGAAGCTGGGGTGATCGGCGCTTCAGAACCACCGCTCATGATAATCTTGGCGCGCCCTAAACGGATATGGTGAAAAGCCTCCATAATGGCAGTATTCGATGTCGCGCAAGCCGATATCGGCGTATAGTTTACCCCCATAAAACCATTACGGATCGAGATCATGCCCGATGCCATATTGGTCAGGAATTTAGGCACGAAGAAAGGATTAAACCTCGGATGACCGTCGCCCTTAGCATATTCAGTTACCTGTTGCTCGAAGGTTTCCATGCCACCCTGACCGGTGCCCCATATCACACCCACATCAAACGGCTCCATAGCGCCCAGGTCGAAACCTGAATCTTTTATGGCTTCGTCTGTGGCGATCAAAGCATATTGTGTAAACGGATCAGTTCTTTTTATTTCAGCACGATCGAGGTGATCGGCAACATTAAAATCTTTCAGTTCGCAGGCAAATTGTGTCCTGAACAATGACGGATCAAACTTGGTGATCCTGGCGGCCCCACTTTTCCCATCAACGATATTTTGCCAGAACGTCTTTACATTATGGCCAAGCGGCGTTAACGCCCCCAACCCTGTTACTACTACCCTATTCAACATAGTTTTAAAATTCGCACAAATATATAATACCGATCGGTATTTTTAGTAACCGGTATGTAAACACTATTATTTGCGGCAAAGGTAACAAAATAAAAAAAACGCTTTTGAGATTGAGGCTGATAGAAGCGCTTAAATTCATATCAAAATTGTAAAATCGGCCCAATTGACGTGAGTCGACTTGTATTCTCTAAAAAATATTCGCTATCTTTATAACAACAAGATATATACGCCGTTAGCTTTATATATCTGCATAGCTGTTATTACTTTCTTCCCCTAACTGATTTTCTTTCCGGCAAACATTAGTATTAACCATTTAAACGAACTGTTATGAAACTAAAACATAAGATACGCGTTGGCTTTGGCTTAATTTTTATCACGAACCTTTTGGCGGGGTCGTTATCTATTTATTATATCGAGAGATTGTCTGAAGGGGCTAAAGTCGTTCTCAAAAACAATTACGAGACATTGACCTTTGCGCGTGAAATGAGAACAGTGCTTGACGACAACACGATTCCACTAAATGATGCAGCAAAGACTGCCTTCGATAGATCATTAGTAAAACAGGAGCATAACGTTACTGAAAAGGGCGAAGATGTGGCCACGGCTTCATTAAGGAAAGATTTTAATCAGCTGGAAAGCGCTGCTGCTAATTCACCACAGCTACAAAATTCAGCACATGCCATACGCGTCGACCTGCGTAACATCGAACAGCTGAATATGCGGGCCATTGTTCAGAAGCACACTGCTGCAGAAGAATCCGTAAATAAGGCAACCATTATTTTAGGGCTTATCGGCTGTTTAACCTTCCTGGCGTTGTTCAGTTTTAGCGTGAATATCAGCGGCTTTATTTCCGACCCATTGATCGCTCTTTCGGATGGGCTGGATGAGATTGGCCGCAAAAACTACGATTACCGCCTGCATTTCACTAAAAGCGACGAATTTGCTGCAGTATCTGATGCGTTTAATGAGATGGCAGCAAGTCTGAGAAAACACGACCATGATAGCTTAAGCGAGGTATTGGCTCAAAAACAACGCGTAGAGGCGATCATAGAACAAATGCGCGACGCCGTTATTATTCTTAATGAAAAACGCGAAATACTACATATTAATACCGAAGCCCAAAACTTGCTCGATCTGCATGAACACAGGATGTGCGGCAAACCTGCACAACAATTTGCTGCCAATAATAAGTTATTCCAAACCATACTGGATACAGAAGACGACCTGAGCTCATTAAAAATAAAGTTCGGCGGTAAAGAATCTGTGTTCCAGTTGGAGAACTTGAAATTATACATCCCGAACATTGCCAGCATCAGGCCGGATGAAGTGAATATAGCCCGCGTGCCGGTAGGACAGATATATGTTTTACGGAACCTGACAGAGGTACATGCTATTTAGGAGTCTGTTAATTAGTCACAGGTTAACCAATCACTGATCACCAATTAACTGGTCACTGACCAACCACCCTGTCGTTTTGCCCCACCACGAATGTCGTTTACGACACTCACTCTCGTTTTGGATTGCTGGTAACTTTGTTGTATAAAGGGAAAGTAACATGCAAACGTTGAACAAAGAATTTACGGCAACATTACTGAAAAGCCAAAGTAAAGGCGGGTGGACTTATGTAATCTGGCCCGAGTCGGTTGAATATTTTAAAACCAGGGGCCTGGTAAAAGTAAAAGCTACGGTTGACGGGCATCTATTCAATAGTTCATTCATGGCATTGGGCGATGGAACACACAAGCTGCCTATAAAGGCTGACCTCCGGAATTTGATTAATAAGGAAGCAGGCGATACCGTTACAGTGAACCTATTGGAACGCACAAATTAGTCCTTGCATCATTCCATTTTAATGATCTACCTTTGCAATATATTTGATTTTTGCAATAAGAGGATCATGGCTATAACAACAATCGAAGATTTTTACCAACAAACTTCTTCCATTATTCCTGAAGGAATAAATAAGGAGATCGGGCACTTTAATGTGTTCAGGATTGATGACATGATCGCCCAAACCAAAAAGAAAGGCATTATGCCTTACAACCGCCGTGCTTACTACAAGATCAGTATGATACGCGGCCGAAACAAGGCCGAATATGCCGATAAGGTGATCCACATTGAAAAGAATGCCTTACTTTTTGCTACGCCTAAAATTCCATATAACTATGTTCCGCTGGACGACAATCAGTCGGGGCTATTCTGCATTTTCACACCTGAATTCCTGGTGCAAACCAAAAGCGGCATAGTGCTCGACGATCTGCCCATTTACCAACCGGGCGGCTATCCCATTTTTGAGGTTTCGGATGAGCAGGCTGAAGAAATCTCTGCTATCTTAATCAAAATGCACAAGGAATTATCCTCCGATTACGCTTATAAATATGACCTGATACGCAATTATGTACTGGAGTTGATCCATTATGGGCAAAAGTTGCAGCCTGCTACTTCCCTGTACCCTACCCACAATGCTTCGGCCAGGGTCTCGTCTCTATTTGTTGAGCTGCTTGAACGTCAGTTTCCCATCGAATCGCCTAGTCAACGCCTGAGTTTGCGCACAGCAAAAGATTTTGCCGACCGTCTTGCGGTACATGTCAACCACCTGAATAAAGTACTGAAAGACAACACAGGCAAAACCACCACCGATATCATCAGCAGCCGCGTTGTACAGGAAGCCAAGATCCTGCTTAAACAAACCAACTGGAATATTTCGGAGATTGCCTATAGCCTGGGCTTTGAACAAGTGGCCCACTTCTCTAACTTTTTCAGGAAGCAAACCTCACTGACGCCCTTAACCTTCCGGGCCTGATCGCTGATATTTGATTTTTGCAAACATTGGATTGAAGTTCGCAAACTACGGTCAACCATACTGGGCTAATTTTGTTCTATCAAAACAACAGGAAAAAGATGGCAACAAACAACAAAATAGCACTGGTAACCGGCGGCAGTCGCGGATTGGGCAAAAACATGGCGATTAAATTAGCCGAAAAAGGTATAAACGTAATACTTACCTATAACAGCAAAAAAGACGAGGCCGATGCGGTAGTAGCCGAAATCGAAAAAGCCGGTTTAAAAGCCGCGGCACTTCAATTAAACGCGGGCGATGTAAAAAGCTTTGATGTATTCTTCGATCAATTGAAAGCTGTATTGAAAGATGTTTTCGGAACAGATCATTTCGACTTCCTGATCAACAATGCAGGTTTCGGTTCCTATAATCCATTTGCTGAAACAACCGAAGATCAGTTCGATCAGCTAATGAACGTCCACTTTAAGGGTGTATTCTTCCTCACACAAAAAGCCTTACCGCTGATTAATGATGGTGGCCGGATCATCAATATTTCGTCTGGACTGGCACGCTTTGCTTATCCTAACTATTCTGCCTATGCATCAATGAAAGGTGCTATCGAGGTATTGAGCCGCTATATGGCTAAAGAACTTGGCGCAAGGGGCATCGCAGTAAATGTGGTAGCGCCGGGAGCAGTAGCAACGGATTTCGGCGGCGGACACGTTCGCGATAATGAAAACGTTAACAAAATGGTAGCAGATGCAACGGCACTGGGCCGCGCCGGATTACCTGATGATAGCGGCGGCGTTGTAGCATTTTTATTTACCGAAGAAGGCCGTTGGATCAATGCCAAGCGCATCGAGGTCTGGGGCGGGCAGAATATATAATTAAACCTGATTTATTCAATTAAGGAATGAACACGCAGCGGCCGTGAGCTGCGGTTTTCCCTCCGGATTATTTGGATTAGCAAAACATTCTTTGTAAATACATGTTTTCAACGTCTAAACTGTATAAATAATGAAAGCCATGCAATTCACTGCCTTCGGAGATTCCGGGGTGATACAATTAAACCAGGTTGACCAGCCACAGCCTCAGGAAAATGAAATTTTGATCAAAGTAGCTGCCACCACTGTCAACCCGTTCGACATCAAGGTACGCTCCGGGTCCATGCAAAAAATAATCCCGGTGAGTTTGCCTTTTACACCAGGATCAGATGTTGCGGGCACGGTTGAGGCCATAGGTAGTGGGGTTTCCCGGTTAAAGGTCGGCGATAAAGTATTTGCCAGTACATTTGGTGGCACTTATGCGGAGTACGTAGCGCTTAAAGAGGATCAAACAGCGCTGATCCCCAATAATATCGGCTTTGATGAGGCCGCATCCCTGGCTGTGCCGCTGGGTACCTCCTACTCATTTTTAGTAGAAGGCGGTGAGTTAAAAGCAGGGCAACATGTATTGATACATGGCGCATCCGGAGGCGTAGGCAGCATTATGGTACAGATGGCCAAAGCCTTAGGCGCTTATGTAATCGGAACAGCATCAGGAGCCGGCCTTGCATTGGCAAAGTCCCTGGGCGCGGATGAAGTGATTGATTATAAAGCACAGGACTTTACCAAACTGGTAAAAGACGTCGACCTTGTAATCGATCTTGCAGGTGGTGAAACACAAGCCAAATCATTTGGAGTGATTAAACAGGGTGGTAAATTATTAAGTGCGGTTATGCCGCCATCAGAAGCGCTGGCGCAACAATATCATATTACCGCCAAACTTATATCATCGGCCCCATCGTACAAAAAGCTCGAATTCGGCGCAAAGTTGGTAGAACAGGGAAAAATTAAAACGCAGATAGCTAAAGTTGTGAAACTGGAGGATGCAGCGCAGGCGGAGGACCTGGTTTCGGCCGGCGGATTGAATGGCAAGATCGTTCTGGAGGTTGACTAACAGATCCGAATTTTCAACCTGTGATCGCATTATCATCGCAGGTAGTCTCCATATAAAAGGCCGTTTAAACGGCCTTTTATTTATTTGGTCAGTTCTGTTTGATATAGAATTTTCCCTTCCAGGTTGATGGCCCTCACATTTAATCGGTTGGCATCAATAGCAAAATACATAAAGCCATGTTCAGAAGCCTGGAAACGACTGTAAGAAACCCCTTCGGTCACCTTTGTCAGTTCGGAACCGGCCCCTGATATAAATTGATGCGTATAGCCTTCGGGTTTTAGATGCTGCAGTGAATGTTCGTGACCGGATAAATAAACATCAACTTTATGATCTTCAAAAGTTTTAGTCAGAGCTTTTCGCATAGTTAGCGTATCATAATTTTCAATACGCGGCCCAACCGTCCAATATGGATGATGGCCAATCACAATTTTCCACTTCACATCCTCATCTGCTTTTGATAAAGTATCGTTCAACCATTCCATTTGCTTTGCTGCATAGTCACTCATGTGCTCATGCAAAAACGGATCCGTATCCATCATCACCAATAAGGCTTTTTCGTTACCTATTTTTACCTTCTTCTCGCCCTTTTTAGCAACCTCGTCTTCATTATCTTTCCCTTTTGCAACGCTTATCAGTTTTGAATAATACCTGGCGGGCATATTCCATCTGCGGCTTATTTTGCTGTATTTGATCTGCGCATCGACATCTGAATGCCAGTCGTGATTCCCTAAAACGGGGTACCAATCGCATTGTAATGAATGAGCCGTATAGATATTTTCGAAGGAGTAATGCCACAAAGGATCAAATTCGCTCACCACACCTTTAGGATAAAAATTATCGCCATTGGATATTACGAAATCATTTGGGTGATCGGCTCCCCATAGCCCCATTTGCTTAGCTACTTCCAGTTGATCATATTCTCCATTACGACCCCAATCGCCTATCGCCATAAAATGAAGTGCATAATCATCCTTGATCTTGGGCAACAGGGTCAAATCTTCACTGTTAAGATTGGTAACTCGTGGAGCTGCAAACGCTTCTATCGGGGCAATTAATGATGCCCCGATAGCTGTAAGCGTTGTGTTTTTAACAAAATCTCTGCGTTTCATCAATTAGTTTACTTTGTAAACCAGCAATTTAAAACTGTCAGGCACTGGTGTTCTTGTACCCGGCTGAAAATCAACCACAGGAAAATATAGCTTGTGAGTAGACATATCCATCGCCATGGTTTTTGCACGATTTTGGGTTTTCAATGTCTGAACAAGTGAATAGTTATCCGGTGAATTCTGTTTAAAGATGGATGCTGTGCCGTCTCCATTGGACGCAACAACCAGTTTATTGGCCGGATCGTAGATCACCGCGTCGACCCCAGCTCCAATTGGCAGTGTTTGTACCACTTTACCGGTAGCAATGTCGATAACGGTAATACCCTTATTTTCGACGCAGACGGTAAATAAACGATGATTACCCTTATCAATAGCCAACCCGGTTGGTCCTCCGCCCGTACTTAAACGTTAGTTTTTTAAAACCTTTAGGGCTTTAGCATCTATCACATCCAGGCTGCTTTTATCTTCCAGGTTATTGTAAATTGATCCATTGCCGTCAGATACCGCAAATTCAGGAGCGCCATTCAAGTCTATAGTTTTAACCTGTTTTAATTCCTGCGGATCAACTACCATCGCCGCCTTATCATCTCCTCCAAAAACAAGTATCTTTTTTGAAAAAGTATCATAGATAATGCCATCAGCGTCCTTACCTGTAATCGGTATAACTTTGATAGTCTTAAATGTTTTGGTATCGAACGCAACTACAGCGCTGCCTTTACCATCGCTTATAAAGCCCCGGTGCAATTCATTTATCACGGCTATACCGTGAACACCTTTCATATCGCCGATAACAGCCACCTGCTTTTCGGTTTTCAGGTCAACAACGTTAACTGCAGTACCGTGAGAAGCGTACAAAACATGATTTGCCTGATCTATAAAGGCATAGTCATAACCGCCGTTTCCGGTCAGGGGGATGGTCTTATCTGCTACGTAGCTGGTTTGAGCCATTCC
>JACXTT010000725.1_pt1 | contig 56571 bp, 56 predicted proteins | sample 9270951 | NCBI WGS metagenome assembly JACXTT01 (sample SAMN15532306, study PRJNA645909) | rock metagenome | isolation source: weathered quartz diorite | place: Puerto Rico | collected 2017-06-21
TAGTTGCACTCTAGAACTCTGGCGGTTTCTCTCATGCTGACTCCCGCACAAAGAAGCTTAAAGATCTTATTATTAAGGTCAGTTCTTTTCTGATTGAAGGTAGGAGACGAAGTTCTTGTTGAAAACGATCTTTTACATCCGTGGCAGTTGTACCTAGGGATATATGTTTGAGTGCTTCGTTTATAGAAGTGACCTCGCTTGGAAAAGGACTTTTCTCCACAATGTGGGCATCGGTAGTGTTTTATAGAGAGCTGAGACATACAAAACGAAGTCTCAGCAAGATTGAGTTCATGTTGAGGATATCTTAAAACCTAAAAGGACAATGAGGCTGATCCGAGTTACGCTTTCAGACCTTTACCACTAGCACCACCCTAGTGGTGCAGTTTTTGATCTACTGTAGGCGATACGCCAAGCCGATTTTCCAGAAAGTCGCCCCTTTGTCGAGGGGACCGATGCCTTGATAGAAATCAATTTGATCCGTGATTCGCAAATTCAAGTCTGCCAAAGCAGTCAATGTGAAGTTTCTTGTCGCATCTACAGTCAAGCCCGCAGTATCCGTAGGCCATTCTACGTTACGAACATAGGCCATTCCCGTCAGACCCACGTTCACTTTGCTGGTAAGACGATAAAAGACGCGGGGGCTAATGCCGATAATTGTGAAAGCCTGTTTATCTTTTTGATATGCAATTGTTGTGGCGTTGCCGCCGCCATTGGCGCGACCTGTTCCAATAAAGCCACCGAAATTCCAGCCCCAGTGATAATAGATCGTTTCTTTTTGGTAGCTCAACGCCAGGCCGCTATAGTTGGCAACATCTGTTTCAGACTTGCCAGCTTGTTTTAAAAGCAAAGCTTCATTCCACTGCAAAGTAGAAATCCCAATTGCGGAGCTAGTGACCGAGGTGACAGTTTTCTTTTTTACAGGAGCTGTCGCGACACTTTTAGCTTCTTCGGATTCGGTAGCAGGTGCCTCCGTTGTCGGTGTTGTTGAACTTTCTGGAGACGCCGCCGGAGCTTCCGTCGTCGACGATTCTGGTGCAGGAGTTGATTCTTCTTTTGCAGCCTCTGCCTGGGCAAAAGCTGTAAGTGGAAGAAGGGAAGACACTAACAGTGATAAGATAATTAATTTTTTCATTGATGTCTCCACTTAGTAAGATACGTGAATCTGAGATTGAAGAGACCAGGCATCGTACTGACCAGAACCGTCTTCATAGGTTTTTCCATTCACAGCCATAAAACGCAATTCCGTACGAGGCAGAGGGAACATCATGGCGCCAAAGCTGTATTTTAAATTTTCAGCAGAGGCTTTATTGATATCTGTCTTGCTGGCTTCAATCGATGTCAGAATATTATAACCGCGACGAACCAGAACCAAAGATTCGACCCAGGCATAGGTTCCTAGAGTCCCATCGGCGTTAGTGGTCTTGTCTTTGCGTTGTTTTAAACCAAACTCCGCCAGAACCGCGGAACCCTTGGAGAGACCAATGCGTGAAGTGAAAGCCGCAAGATCCCAGCGCTCTGTTTGGTTTTCAGAATGCAAAGCCGATCCACCGATTTTGAATTTTTCAAATAGTTGGTATTCCCCGACAACGGATCCGCCTTTTTGCTTAGTGGCTTCATCATCGTAACTGTTACCAAAAAACGCATTCGCAGCGATATCCCAACTTGGATAGGTGAAGTGAGCAATCACTCCCAAGGATTGATCGAACTGGCCCAAGGTAATCGGAGAGCGATTGACCGCCGTGTGATCGACGTTGCGAATTCCATAGGCCTTATCCATCTGACCAGCATACAACCAAAGATTGTTATTCATCTTCCAACGCAGATAATATTCTTTTCCATACCACTGCCATTGTTTGACGTTGGTATGGGGAGGGTAAGCATCGGAGTAGGAGATCGTCGTGATTAAAGCGACGTTTTGTTTTTTGTCGGCAAAGAAGTTCAGATTCACGTCTTCTTGCATGTTGATGTATTTTTCAATCGTTTGGCTGTTGCCCGGATTTACTTTGTACCACAGGCCACGATATTTCAAACCGGGACGGAACCACCAAGGAAGTTTTTGGGAGCCCAAGAATCCTGACTGAGCTGCGATAGTTTCCTCATCGGTGCGTTTGGAATAAACATCTCGCGCTGTGATTTCAGTCGCGAAAAGTGCGCGACCATAGTCATTCAGTGCGCCACCGCCCAGACCGTTGTAATGGCAGGTGATGCAAGACGAGTAGCTGTAGCCGATAAAATCTGGGTAGGCTTGCGCTTCTTGAAGGTTGAAAAGCAAAAGAAAAGGTAACAGTGGAAGTGTAAATCTAATTTTTCTCACAATGAGACAATCATAGAAGGAGACTTTAGAATCAATAGAAAAAGATCTAAATATCGCGAATTTGCTCCGATAAGTATTTCATGGAAATAAAATCACTCGGTCTTGAGCGCCCCATGGTTGTGCAGCTGGCGGCCGCAGTATTGATAGCGACTCCCGTTATGGACATTCTTTCTGGTCATCGCACCGGAGCTTATCTTTTTGATGTGCTCAGTTGGATTCTTGTCTTCGGAGCCGGAGCAAGTTTGATGGTGCGCCACAAGTCTTCGTGGATGTTGGGCATCGTTCTTTGTGTGATATTTGTCGTTTACAATGTTTTCTCGATAATTCAGTCCACGGGTCCCGGTGCGAATCCTGTCACACAGACCGCCAAGTTGTTGGACTGTTTGTTAGTGGCTTTCATTGTCGGCTCTGTTTTCTATTTCTTTCGTTACCCTTACTTAGATCGTCGGCAACATTGGTTTTCTCCAACGGGCAATCGTTTTGCCGCTCAGACCGCTGTGGTTTTGAATGGCTCTGTGCTGACAAACTCTTTGGATTTGTCTTATACGGGGGCCCGTATTGCTGTGCCCCAGGGCTCTTCAAGTTTCAAAAAAGGGGATCGCGTGTCATTGCTTTTGAGTGAGATTAATGACCTTCTTTTCCAAGCCAATGTTCTTGAGGTGCAGGAGACCTATATCCGTGTACATTTCGAGGGAACTTCACCTCAGGATCAGGAAATGATTCGCCAGTGGCTTTCTAGCCAGAATTTGCCAAAGGCATAGATTTCAGGCATAAGAGAGCTTCTTTTTAAGGTGAATCATGGCTAAAAAAACGAGCAAGAAAAAAATATCGGCAAAGACTGAGGACTTCCACGCTCTTCCACTGAACGTGAAGAAAATCCTCGCCAACGTGCGCCCCACTCCAATGATTGAGAATGGTCTTTCTAATGAGGAAAAGATCGAAAAAATCACAGAGAAATTCACTGAGATTTTAGAAGTTTTAGGTTTGGACCTGAGGGACGACAGCTTAACGGATACGCCTAAACGTATTGCTAAGATGTATGTGAACGAAGTATTCGGTGGTTTGGATCCGCATAAGTTTCCAAAGATGACTGTGATCGAAAATACGATGAAGTATGATCAAATGATCGTGGTTCAGTCCATTGAGTGCTTGTCATTCTGTGAACATCACTTTTTACCTATCGATGGTTTTGCAACGGTCGCTTATATTCCAAATAAAAAGGTCATTGGTCTTTCAAAGATCAATCGTATTGTTCAGTACTTCTCGCGCCGTCCTCAGGTGCAAGAGCGTTTGACCAAGCAAATTGCAGACTGTCTTCAGTATGTTTTAGAAACGGATCATGTCGCGGTTCACATCAACGCAAAACACTATTGCGTGATGATGAGAGGAATTGAAGACACTCATTCCACCACAGCGACTTCAGATCTACGTGGACACTTTAAAACACTTCCGGAAACCCGCGAAGAGTTCCTTCATCATTGCCGTCTAAAATAGTAGTTAAAGAAATACGACCCTGATCTTCTTGCGAAGCTCAGGGTGCCGTTCAGTGCGCAGAGTGAGTTTCATTTTTAATGAAACGGACCTGCGCCATTTGTATGGTGGTAAATGCGAAGACCACTTAAAGAGTTAAGCTTTTTCTGATCCTGCAGTTTCTTTATTACTTGCGGGCTTTACATGAGAACTGAACTTCGCTGAAGTCTTCGCCAACTTGTCTGAACTTTGCGATTCCATAACCATTTTGAACCAGTGTTTCCTCAAGAAGGAGGCTGAAGGTCTCATTGCCATCCCAACCTAAGTTGTATGCAAGATAGCCGTTACCGGTTTTCGCTTTGACATATTTCAGATAGCTATAGATGCCTGCATTGAAATTTGTTGAGTTGTTGGAAATTTGAATTGCAGCGGTTTGAACTGTCAGATCAAAGTGTGATCCTCTGTCGGGACCAATCCCTTCGCATGTGTATGAAAGAGTTCCCGCCGAAGCGACCTTTGCGAACATCAATAGTGAAAGAAAAAGATACTTAGCCATAAATGCCTCCTATGGAGACGGACTATATAGCTGCTGCGCGTTAATTTCCTTGGCTGTTTAGAAAATAGTTCACCTAAAATGTTATCTGGAAGTTATAAATTGCACCTCAATGGCTCGCAAGTATTTGAATTTACTTAATAATTAATATTTGCGATGTGGATGTTCGAAGCGCCGCCCGGGCAGTTTTTAATGAACCGTGCTTTTAGAAAATAGATTCATCACCAGAACGCCGGCGATGATTAAGCTGATTCCGATGATGGCAGGCAAATCCAGCACCTGCTTATAGACAAAGTAAGCAGCAACAGAAACTAAGACCATGCCCAATCCAGACCACGTCGCATAGACGATTCCCACAGGAATGGATTTCATCACAACCGTCATACAAAAGAATGCGATCAGATAGCAGACGACCATGGCGATCGAAGGAACAACCTTGGTCAGTTGTTCTGTCTTGTTAAGCAGGGTGGTTGCGATGACTTCAAAAACAACCGCAGTAAGAAGAATGAGATAATTCATGTCGAGGTCCTCGGGCTTCACTTTCTGAAATATCCGAAAATGAAAAAGGGAGGTTGCCCTCCCTTTAAAAACTAAGTTGTTAGGGCTGATTGCAAAAGTTCTCGCGAATTTTTTGACAAGTTCGGAACTGCCACCATGCGCTTAATCTGCGTCAAAGCTTTGTCCTTCATAACAGGGTCCAGCTTTTGTACGAAATTGAAAGCCGCGCACAAACGTGCCGCCACCTGCGGATTTTTGGCATCCACTTCCAAAATCTTATCGGCGTAAGCTTCGTAGACATTCAACTTCGGATCATTGAAGCGAACGATATTAGCGCCAAAAGCTCTCAACAATGAATAAACATTATTAGGGTTCTGCAAATTGAAAGTCGGGTGTTGAGTCAAAGTTATTACGTCCTTCAAGATTTCGGGACGAGATGTCGCCGTTGCTTGAACCGTGAACCACTTGTTGATCACCACAGAATCATTTTTCCATTCGTCATGGAAGTGCTGAAGAGCTTTGTCACGATAAGCAGACTCAGTGTCTGCCAAAATCGTCAATGCCGTCATACGATCTGTCATGTTTTGAGCATCCCAATATTGTTTATTTACGATTTCAAGAATTTCTGGATCCTGCAGTTCCGCAAGATAAGACAACGCCTGATTTTTCAACTGGCGATGGCCAAAGACTTTGGTGTCACGGCTTTTTGGCTCAACGCCATGATATTGACGATAAGTCTCTAAAAGAGCCGCTTTGTTTTCCTTTGCGATGGTCTGACGGACTGCCAGACGAGCTTTATGGAAAGCCTCTGCATCTAAAACCGGCTCCACTTGCGCAAGTACTGCGTAGCTAGGCAATTGCAACATCTTCGCTTTGAATGATGGATCAATATTTGGATCACGAATCACAGAGCTTAGAGCGCTAACGTATTTTTCATCCACCTTCAAAGCTTCGCCTTTGCGAGCTTTGGCAATAAGATTTGAAAGTACACGAAGACCCAATTTTTGTGCCATCTCACGACGGTTGAAAGAATCAGAATCTCTTTCCATCAAGAAGAATAAATCTTCTTCAGCTGCTTCCCATTGCAAATTCACTGGAGCAGAGAACTCTCTCAAAATTGAAAGCACAGGACGTTCTTTGATACCTTTAAAAACATAAGTGCTCTTTTGATCCTTCAGCTCGATCAAATGTTTGCCATCGGTGTTTTGTGTGATCTTGTCGCAATTTAAAGCAAGCTCTTTGCCACTTTTGTCTAAAAGACCCATCATCAACGGAACGTGGAAGGGCTCCTTCGTTGGTTGATTTGGAGTTGCAGGGCAGCTTTGCTCCAAAGTCAGGTGATACTCTCCGGCGCCAGCGTCAAATTTTTCGTGGACTGAAACAACTGGTGTACCTGATTGATTGTACCAACGCTTGAACTGAGAGAAATCTTTGCCATTGGGCTCAGAGATCGCTGACGCAAAATCTTCCGTCGTTACCGCTTGGCCGTCGTGGCGCTTGAAGTATTCATCCATTCCTTTGCGGAAACCTTTACGGCCCACAATTGTTTGCATCATGCGAATCAACTCAGATCCTTTTTCATAGATCGTCATCGTGAAGAAGTTATCAACAGCCATGCATGATTCTGGACGAACGGGATGAGCGTTGGGACCTGCATCTTCAGCAAATTGCCCCGCACGAAGAGCATCGACATCTTCAATCCTTTGCACCGCACGTTCTGTCATATCGGCAGAGAACTCTTGGTCACGGAAAACTGTTAAACCTTCTTTCAAAGAAAGTTGGAACCAGTTCGCCACGGTCACGCGGTTGCCTGTCCAGTTATGGAAGTATTCGTGGGCCACAACAGATTCGATAGAGTGGAAATCGGTGTCAGTTGCAGAAGATGAATCTGCAAGGACTAAGCGAGAGTTAAAGATATTCAAACCTTTATTTTCCATGGCTCCTGCATTGAAATCATCAATCGCGACAATCATGTAGTCGTTCAAATCATATTCAAGACCGTAAACATTTTGGTCCCAGGTCATGGCTTTTTTCAAAGAATCCATGGCATGCCAACAGCGATCTTGTTTCCCGTGGGAAGCGTAAACTTCCAAATTCACTTTGCGACCGGAAGTCGTTGTGAATGTATCGCGAATAACGCCAAGGTCACCGGCCACTAGGGCAAATAAATAACATGGCTTTTTATGCGGATCGCTCCAGTAAGCTTTATGACGTCCATTGCCCAAGTCTTCATTTTTGATGCGATCACCGTTCGAAAGAAGCACAGGGTATTTCTTTCTATCCGCCTCAATAGTCACAGAGTATGAAGTCATCACATCAGGACGATCGAAGAAGTAAGTGATTTTTCTAAAGCCCTGCGCCTCACACTGAGTGCAGAAGATACCACTGGATTTATAAAGACCTTCTAAAGAGGTATTATTTTGCGGTTCAAGTTCTGTTTCAATTTCCAAAGTGAATGACGCCGGAACAGAAGGGATGATCAGTTCTTCCGCAGTGACTTGGTATTGATCGACTTTGAGCTCTTGGCCATTGATTTTGACCGCGATCAGTTTGAGGTCTTCACCGTTCAAATGAAGGGGAGCACCGGCCGTGAGCTGTTTAATAGCGCTTTTGGCGCGAACTCGACAAAAGTCCTCATTCAAATTGAAGTCGAGATGGATAGAATCGACAGAAAAAGCTGGGCCTTTATAGTCTTTGAGGTAAATTTTTTCTTGTTTCACAGTGCCTCGCTTCTGATAATAGGTGAATGAGCTTGGTTTTCACTTCTATCACAATAAATACTATGCATCTACAGGACATGCTCGATTTTTATCGAATTATCGGCTTCGAATTCAAGGCCGTAAAAGTCGATAAGGGCAGTGAAGTTTATCGAGCGGTGCATAGCGGAGTAGAGTTCTCTTTGTACTCGATTAAAAACGTACAAAAATCACAAATTCCCAGTCTCCAGTTAGGCTTCCGCATTACAGATCTTGAAAAGAGTGTGGCGCAACTGAATCAAGTGAATGGGGCTATGTGTATATTAGATCCGACAGAAATGCCTGACGGGAAGAAGTCCATCATTCTTGATCCAGATGGTCATTCTATTGAGCTGATTGAAAGCTAATGCACTGTCGCAGCACAAAAATTTTAGACGAAAAATCGAGAAATTTTTCAATAAATAAAGGGGCCGCAAAGCCCCTTTTATTTTTTATTAGTGATTATAAATGCGGTCTTCAAAGGCGGCCAGGGCGGCCTTGGCGCCTTCGCCCATGGCAATGACGATCTGCTTGTATGGGGTCGTCGTCACATCGCCTGCAGCATAAATACCTGGAACGGATGTTCGGCATTTCTCGTCCACGATGATTTCGCCAAATTTACTCATATTCACAGTGTCTTTAAGAAATTGACTGTTCGGCACTAAGCCAATCTGTACAAAGATTCCATCTAGATCCATCTTTTCAGTTTTATCCAAAGAGCGATCGACATATTGGATCTGCTGAACTTTTTGACCATCCCCAATGACTTTCTCAGTGCGCGCACTGGTGACGATGGAAACGTTAGGCAATGATTTAAGTTTGTCGACCAAGATCTGATCGGCCTTCAAGGTGTCGTTGTATTCAAAGACCACAACTTCACGAACGATGCCCGCAAGATCAATGGCCGCTTCCACTCCAGAGTTTCCTCCGCCGATGACAGCCACTTTTTTGCCTTTATAGAAAGGTCCATCACAGTGTGGGCAGTAAGCGACACCGCGACCGAGATATTCTTTTTCGCCGTCAACATCCAGCTCACGCCACTTGGCGCCGGTTGTTACGATGATTGAATCAGCAGTCAGATGCTCGCCACTTTCCAGTTCGATGGCTTTGATTTTATTTTCAGTGTGAATCTTTTTAACTCGGCGGTTTTCAAAAACATGAACTGGATAGCTAGCCACGTGTTGATTGAGCTGTGCCGCCAATTGAGGACCTTCTGTGTACGTCACAGAAATAAGATTCTCAATGCCTTTGGTTTCTTGAACTTGGCCACCGATTTTTTCAGTGATCAAAGCTGTGCTTTGACCTTTACGAACACTGTAAATAGCTGCAGCAGCCCCAGCAGGGCCACCGCCAATGACTAAGACATCAAAGTGACCCAGATTTTTATTCACGGGCTCAGAGACTGCAGCGGACTCATCAACTCCAAATGTCGCTTCTAATTTACTAAGAAGATCCAGAAGTTGAATTCGACCTGAATGGAACATTTTAGAGTTCGCAACCAAACTGGGAACACCTTGGATTCCTAATTTTTGAATGTCGTCTTGAACGTAGCCACCGTCGATAATTTCATGACGAAGACTACCATGAACCAAAGCCATTTGATTGATGGCTTGAACAACTTCGGGACAATTTTCACAAGTTAAAGAGATATAAGTTTGGATCATGATGTTTTTATTCAGACGTTTCACGCGGTCCACGATCAGGCTGTCTAAGAGCTTACCTTTACGGTTTGTATTCAGAATTGCCAAAATCAAAGATGTAAATTCGTGTCCGCCAGGAATGCCTTTAAAGACAATGCCTGTGTGTTTTCCCTCATAAGAAATATGGAACTGAGGCATGGCAGAAGTGCCGCCTTCGTTCTTACGCAAGACAATTTGAGAGGAAGTGCTTGCGACATCTTGAAGCATTTCAAGAAGATCATTTTGATCATCATGGGAGCTGTTTTCGTAGACAAGCTCTACTGGTTTATCAAGGGCTGCAAATACCGAGGTGAGTTGTTCTTTCATTTGTGGGTCTAACATGAAAGCCTCCTAAAAAAGACAAGCCTATACAAAGACAAAAAAAAGCAGGGAAGAAGTCTCTGCCCAAAATTGGGCAGAGACAGAATGTACCGGAAAAGAACTAGATTTTACCAACAAGGTCCAAGCCAGGTTTCAAAGTAGCTTTACCTGGAGTCCATTTAGCTGGGCATACTTCGCCAGGGTTCGCAGCGATGTATTGGGCTGCTTGAGTTTTACGGAACAATTCATCAGCGTTACGACCGATGCCGTTGTCTTGGATTTCTGCCAACTTGATTTCGCCAGCAGGGTTCACCAAGAAAGTACCACGGTAAGCAAGACCAGCTTCTTCAATGTGCACGCCGAATGCGCGAGTCAAGAATCCAGTTGGGTCAGCCAACATTGGGTATTTGATTTTTTTGATTGTTTCAGAAGTGTCGTGCCAAGCTTTGTGAGTGAAATGAGTATCAGTGCTCACGCCGTAAACTTCAACGCCGATTTTTTGGAAATCAGCATATTTGTCAGCCATGTCGCCAAGCTCAGTTGGGCATACAAAAGTGAAGTCAGCAGGGTAGAAGAAGAAGATAGACCATTTACCTTTGAGGTCTGCTTGAGTCACAGTTTTGAAATCACCGTGGTGGTAAGCTTCAACTTTAAAGTCAGGCACTTTTGTATTGATAAGAGTTGTCATTTTTTCTCCTTGATGGGTTTAGTTTGTGGCTTTCGTGGCTCATTTTAAAGCGATCCAGTGGCAGCCTTTTTGTTAGCAAACATCTTTCGTCTTCCAGGCTAGAGGATCAACCCTTTTTAAGGAAATTGATAATTAAAATTAATTGATAGATTTTCTCGATTGCTATAATATGGGCATCTAGGGACCTCGGACTGCTGCGAGGCGTAGAATGAGAGGAATGTTATGACTCCTAAAGTGAACTTTTCTTTAACTCAACTCGAATATGTGATGGCTGTACATAAATATGGTCATTTTGCGAAGGCCGCCGAGGCCTGCTATGTGACGCAACCAACCTTAAGTATGCAAATTCAAAAGCTAGAGGAAGATCTTGGTGCGGTGATTTTTGATCGCTCCAAAAAACCTATCCTTTTGACTCATGTCGGAAAAAAACTTGTCGCGCAAATGCAGTCTGTTCTTTTTGAAGCGAAAAAAATTGAAAACATCATTCAGCAGGAAAAAAAAGGAGCTAAGCAGGGCAGTCTGGTTATTGGTGTGATTCCGACGATTGCTCCTTATCTTTTGCCGCGTTTGTTGCCCGCTTGTGAGGAACTTTTTCCCGCGGTGGAGTTGACCATTCGAGAAATGCAAACGGATCAGATTTTAGAAGCCTTGAATAATGATGAAATTGATGTGGGACTTTTGGCGACACCGACGCAAATGCCAAAGATTTTTGAATTGCCTTTGTACTATGAACCCTTTTACGTGCTCTCGCATAAAGGTCACGAATACAGTCAGATGAAGAAAATCAAGTACCACTCGTTGGGGCGAGATGACATTTGGCTTTTGCAAGAGGGCCATTGTTTGCGCAATCAAGTTCTAGATCTTTGCGCGATCAAGAATGGAAAGGGCAAAGATCGTCGCTATAAATTTGAAAGCGGCAGTTTAGAGACTTTGAAGAATCTTGTCGATCTTTACGGTGGCTACACCCTGGTTCCATTTTTAGCCAGCGAACAAATAGGCGAGCACAGTCAGATCATTCCGTTTGAACGTCCCATCCCGGCACGTGAAATTGGATTGGTTTATCGTCGCGAACATTATAAAAGTGAATTGATTGAATCTCTTGGGGAAGCTGTTCTGAAATGCATTCCTGACGAGCTTCGTAAGATTCGCGCAAAAGATTTGGATGTTTTGCCGATCAGTTAATTAGACGAGAGAGAGACCTTATGACCGAAACCTCTTTGAAAAAAACTTTAGAATCCCGCGAAGACGTCCAATTAATGGTGGACAGTTTTTACGATAAAGTTCGCAAAGACGGCTTGATCGGCCCTATTTTCAATGACGTCGCGAAAGTTGATTGGTCTGAGCATTTACCAAAGCTTTACAACTTTTGGTCAGATCTCCTTTTAGGAGAAGATACCTATCGGGGTCGCCCATTTCCTCCACATATGCATTTGAATTTAAAGCCTGCTCATTTCGAGCAATGGCTTCGACTCTTTGTTGAAACCGTCGATGAGCACTTCATTGGTATGAAAGCAGAAGAAGCCAAGACACGAGCTTTTAGAATTGCGCGTAATTTTATGATCAATTTAAATCTTACAGATTCGAACTAATTGAAGGTCAGTAAATAACATATTCTGCCCCGTCTTTAGTGTGAACTTGAGCTGTATTGTAGCAAAGTGAAGGCTTTTACTACATGCCATGGGCTGCGAGTTTTATTTTAAAGAAGGAGGTCTTTATGAAGCTCATTGTGACATTCACCTCTCAAGGACGCATGTTGGAAGCGGCTCTCTTTCTTCCGCCGCAAAGCACGGCTCAACTTGCACCGGCCTTGCTTTTCGAAGGCAGCATGACCGGAGCAACGATTCCATTGACCGAACATATCGCAAGTGAACTCAGTAACGAGGGCTTTGTGTGTCTGGTGCTGGACCATGCTTTTTACGGTGACGATGAAGCCTCTGCTCAAGCTTGGGAATCCCCCAGCAAACGTGTTGAAGACATTAAAGCCGGCTTAAAGTTTTTGGGCGAGCAAGCGATTGCGGACAGCGAGAGTCTGGTGGGCGTCGGTGTCAGCGTGGGGGCAGAATACCTTGCGCGGGCCATTCAAGAGACTTCGTTTTGCAAAGGTTTTGTGATGGTGCAAGGGCCGTTTGACGATGCTCAAAATCAAGTGGGAACTTTAGATCTTCCAACGTTGATTGTTGATGAAAATAATTTGGATGCGGCCGTGGACGAAATTTCAATTTGGGTGAAAACACTCTTTGATAGACCGAATATCAGAAAACAACTGCGCAATGTGGGGCCTGTAGATTGGAGTGTTTCTGACAAATAACTTCACAATAGTTAGGGTTTTAATTCGTTTCTAGGCATGTTATAGTGGCTCATCATGTGCGCAAAGGTTTTACTATCTACTATTAACAAGCTTCTGGAAGCCCATAAGGGTCTGAAGCTGTTGTGTGCGCTTCATTCTGCAAAGAAGTAATTTTCGTATTTAACGAAAACCCACTTTCTTAAAATCCTTTTGATATTCATGAAAATTTAACCTCTTAATAGGAGAACTCTATGGAGTCGCAATCGCGAATTTTTGTTACTGATCTTGATTACCAACGCTTGTCATCTTTGGCGGCACAAACTGAATCCGACACGGGGCTTGCTCTTGAAGAAGAACTGAGTCGCGCCAATGTGATCGCGCAAAAAGATATTCCTTCGACAGTAGTGACGATGAACTCGCGGGTTCGCTTTGTTGACGAGTTGTCTGGACAAGAGCAAGAGATGACTTTGGTATATCCGAAAGATGCGAACTTGGAAAAAGGGCAGATCTCTATACTTGCCCCGATCGGCGTGGCCCTTTTGGGTTTGTCCGTGGGGCAATCGATTGATTGGAAACTTCCGAATGGCAGTGTTAAAAAACTCAAAGTGAAAGAGGTTCTCTTTCAACCTGAATCCCAAGGACACTACGATCTCTAAATGAAACAGGGCACGGGCTTTGTATTAGATATCCTTAACGAACTGAAGTGAGGGTGTGGATGACAAAGTCCAAGTGCTTAATGTTAGTCATGGCTGTTTTATTTGTAGTAGGCGCTGCGGAGGCAAAACCGCGCAAGGCTCCTCTCAAAATGAGACAGACGCAGAAGGTCTCTTCTGTGACAAGAGTGGGCAAGACACCCATCGTAAAGCCTAATGTCGTCAATACGCTTCGTTCTGCGGTCGTTCTGGCGGAAAGCTTGGATGATAAGGCAGGTCGAATTATAGAGGCGATGTCACTCAGCCCGTTTAAGAAATGGCTTCGCAATATTGATGAAGACAAACTCAAAGCCGAATATGCCGAAGAGCTGATGGTACATATGACCCGCATGACGACCTTATTTGGAACTCATCGTAAGAGCGGTCCTTTTGCGAAATTTAATGAATTTGAATTTCAGAATCTTCTCGTGAAGAGCGATTATCTGTTGTCCCTGGCGATCTCTCGTCAAAGTCTTGAATATGCACATCATAAAGAATTGTTCGCGCAAAGGTTTAACAGCGCCTTAGCTGCATACAATGCAGAACGTGTGGGCTTCGATCAAAAGATGATACGCTTTGTCTTTGCCGCCAATAATTAGTAACGGACGACGACTTACTTTTGAAGGTGTCTTCAAAAAGTAAGCGATATTTTCTAATAAAGTCCGTGGGCTGTTAACGCTTCAATCACAATTTGCTTGGCGTGGCGGCCACCACTCAAAGAGTCATTGGCACCCTTATCGTTAAAAGTTGCAACAGCAATATATTCCTGACCGTTTCCTTCAACGTGAGCCACGAACCAACCCAAGCGGCCTTTAAAGTCCGGGCCCATAAAGCCTGATCCTGTTTTCCCGTTCAGCTTAAATCCATTCGGAGTGGTTTCAAGAAAAGTGATTTGTCGAGTCAGCTCCATGGATCTTTGTGACACAGGTAAGGTCGATGTCCAAAGTTTCTTCCAGAAATCAACCTGCTCATATCCTGAAATCAAAACAGAAGTTTTAGTTCGGTCGTGAAGAGCAGGGCTTCCGGTCAGCCATGCAGTTGCGATGTCGCCAGAGAAGTCGTGGTTTCCATATTGGAATTTATCCAGATAGGCTTGTACTTTCTTGCGACCCATTTTTTTTGTGATGATTTGTGAATACCAAACCACAGACTCTTTCATCCAACTGCTGGCTGTTTGATCTTGGTTCCACGTTAGAATGCTGCGCTTTTTGCCATCCCATTTAAACTTTGTTTGTTCGTCTTTTAAAACCCCAGCGTCGAAGGCCATGACAGCCAAGGGAACTTTGAATGTTGAGCAAGGTGCAGTCTGCTGGCGGCAGCGAGCTGAGTTAAACTCCTCAATGTAATCTTTGCTTTTCATATCATAGAGCAGAAAGCAGCCATCAAGTTTTTCAAATGACATAGTCAGAAGGTTGAACGCGGACGCCACCGGGGCGACTGGGGCTTCTTTTTTTTCGGGGGTCGAGGAACAGGCCAGAAATGCAAAGACGAAAGGCGAAAGTAAAAAGTATTTTGTTAATTTGCTCATGGGGCCTCGCTCAGGGTTGCCAACTAGTAAGTTGAATGGGGGAAGCAGTTCAGCTCTATTAACTCAATTCTTACAAAGATAAACAAGGAGTATTGAGATGATGAAGCTTCTCGCAGGTTTGATCATTTTTGCTGCGGCCCCATCATTTGCGCAGGAAATGACTTTTAAATGTTTTGGTACAGAGCCTTTTTGGAATGCTCAGATCGCGGACGGTGTCGTGATACTTGCGGCCACTGGTGAAAAAGGCGAAAAGCTTGTGATCACACAAAGATCATTTCCAGCGGGAACGTCGCCAACATTTGGGCAAGTCATTAAAGCCAAAGGGACTACGGGGGAAGAATCCATTTTCACGATCCGTTATGATCCCAAATGTTCTGATGGAATGTCTGAGACAGAATACTCTCAGGAAGTTTGGTTTTTAAAGGGCACACAACTTGTCGTAGGTTGTTGCAACCCTAAAGATAAAATCGACGTAAAGTAGATAAAAAAAACCCAGCTCTTGCGAGTTGGGCTTTTCTCTTAATTTTCATTCCTACTCCGACGAAGTCGAAGCGTAAGCCGGCTTATTTTCTTTCAGACAAAGGCACAACTTTACGTTGCTCAGCACCTACGTACTCAGAAAGAGGACGGATGATGCGGTTGTCAGCAGTTTGCTCCATAATGTGAGCAGACCAGCCCGTTGTACGAGCCATTACGAAGATCGGTGTGAAGAAGTCGATCTCGAAGCCCATCATGTAGTAAGCAGGACCCGCTGGGAAATCCAAGTTAGGGTAGATCTTTTTCTTATCAACCATAACTTTTTCCAAAGCTGTGTACATTTGCATCCATTTTTGTTCGCCAGTTACGTCAGCCATAACTTGAGCGTACTTTTTCATAGTTGGAACGCGAGAGTCACCAGAACGGTAAACGCGATGACCGAAGCCCATAACTTTTTTCTTATTAGCCAGAGCATCCAACATCCACGCTTCTGCTTTTGCAGGATCCGCGATCTCTTTCATCATGTGCATAACCATTTCGTTAGCACCACCGTGCAAAGGACCTTTCAACGCTCCGATACCCGCAACAGTTGCAGAGTAGATATCAGATTGAGTTGAAGTCACAACACGCGCTGTGAATGTAGAAGCATTGAAGCTGTGTTCAGCATAAAGGATCAAAGAAACGTCGAAAGCTTTAACAACTTCTTTTTGTGGAACTTTACCGAAACACATGTGGAAGAAGTTTTCTGCCATCGTCAAATCAGCTTTTGGAGGAATAAAGTCCAAACCTTTTTTGAAACGGTAGTCAGCAGCAACTGCAGTCGGGATCTTAGCAAGCAACATCATTGCTTTATCAAGATTTGTCGCAGGAGTTGAATCCCAGATACGTGCGTCTTCACAACCAAGGAATGAAACCGCAGTGCGGATTGAATCCATCGGGTGGCATTTTTGTGGAAGAGCTTTGATCACGTTCAACAAAGTTGCAGAGATATCGCGGTAACTACGTTCTTTTTTCGTGAAGTCAGCAAGTTGAGAAGCTGTCGGCAACTCACCATTGTACATCAAGAAAGCAACTTCTTCGAAAGAGCAGTTTTCAGCCAAGTCTTGAACTGGGTAACCGCGGTAGATCAAAGAGTTTGTGTGAGGGTTTACTTTAGATACTGAAGACGTATCCATCACAACGCCATCAAGACCTTTTTTAACGTTCATTTTCTCTGGTTCAGGCACATAATCTGGATTGATATATTCAGCCATTTTTTCCTCCGCGGAATGGGTACGCCGGACCTCTTAGAGGCTCGCCGTGTTAATTTATGAAAATGTAATGGCTCAAGCTAGCCCTTGGCATCCCTTGGGTCAAGGCGGGGGAGAAGAGTATGCGGCGCTTCTTGGCGTAGCTCCCGCAAAGTGGAGCGATACGCCGTGTTGTTTGACGGGACTAATTAGTTTGCTTGGGCTGCAGGTGCAGCAATAGGTTTTGTACCGCAGTTGAATGTCGAGCTCATTTGCGAGCTGGCCGTTGCAAGCTGAGCATCCTGTGCAATCGTGGAACGAATTGTCGCACTCAAGCTAGGGCTGGTTTCGATAATTCCCAATTCGCGAGCCGCAGTCAGGCTATTGAAACTAAAGTTTTCAGAGCCAACGTAAAATTCCTGATCATCGACCACAATGGCCTTCGCATGGATGTAAGGATTTTGGCCCGTGTAAGGAGGCACAGAAAGCCGTGCATCCACGCCCGCGTCAGCAAGCTCTTTCATAAAGGGAAGATTGCGAGTTCCTCCTCCCTCTACGCAGGCAGGAACAACCACAACAACTTGGATTCCCGCGTGGGCTTTGTCTTCGAGGGCGGAGAGCACATCTTTATCGCCTAAATTTTCAACTTCTAAGTAAATGGATTTTTTTGCACTCTTTAACAGAGTCGAAAGTTTATCCAAAGAATTGACCGGGCTCCAAAGGAGCTTTTCCACAGTCAGCTCTGGAGTGTTTCCAGTTTTATTCTGAGCATTGTCCCAGTCAGCATCAAAAACTTTTTCGAACTCTGCAATGACATCTGCATCTGTTGTCTTAATGCCGAAATCGCGAGTGTAAGAATCTGTGCGAGTGAGATTGATCGAAGTCACTAACGCCCAAGAATTATCGAAGGTCGCAGACTTAGCATGGGAGATCGAGAACGCCGGCGAACTTCCACGGGCAGATACTCCGCCAGCTATGAGCTGATTAAAAATAGCCGTGGATGAAGGGGTCGTCATCGCCTTGGCGTCTAAGATCATACGCACTTTCACGCCACGTTTTTGTGCTGCGAGCAGATGCTTTGTCGTCTCTAGATCTGAGAGATGATACATCATCATATCAATAGATGACTTAGCCTGATCAATGCTGTCATTGAATAAGCTGTGACCATCTTGAGGAGTGATTGATAAAGAGTCATCCGAAAGCGCCTCCGCGCCCAGGGCATGAACAGAGAACATCAACAAGGCAGAGAGGGCAAGGGCGCGGGATCTCATAAGGCCTCCGGTTTCGTCTTTACGTAGATAAAGACATTGCTCCAGGATTTGGGGCAATTATTCGCGGCCATATTAACAAATGTTAAAAGTCCGTCAACGGGAAATCGACGGCTTTATGAAAGTGGCAGGAAAATAAGAAATCCGGGCCCCAGTTCTTATTAGCTGAACTAGACACTTCGAAAGGGCCTTGAGAATGGCTTTGAAAGCCCCAGAAGTCAGTTCAGCCTGCATTTTTGCCATGCAGGCCAAGTCATCCGATGGCGAGCTTCCTATCGTTGACCGGGATTGATCGGTCTTCCGCCTGCGGCGTCCCCCGTACCAGCCTGGGCCGGTTGGGCTGAATAAAGGGCCAAAGTTAAAAGAGTAAGAGCTATAAGTTTCAAATATTTTGTCATTAAAGGACCTCGTTATTAATTTTCATTTTATCAGTGACCATGAAGGTCAGTCCGCGAATAGAGCCTAGGGCTCCGGGCATTTTGGTGAGTTCGACTTTCTTATAGTAAGCCTCTTTGTCGATGCGGATCCATTCTTTGTAAGTTTCTTCGGAAATGCCTTCCGCGAAAACTCCCATGAAGTTTGTCATGGGAAGATCGGTGTCTTTACTGCTGGCGAAAGTTTCTACCATGTTCAGACCTAAAGTTTTAATTCCCGCTGCAGAGAAGTTGGCTTGATTGGAGCCAAGAACATAAAGCTGTGGCGAAGATTCTTTCAGGGCGCCTAAGCTGAGCAAGCGTCGAAGAGCTTCCATGCCGAACTGCCCATAGCGAAAAACAATTTCATCCCTGCGAACGGCAGAGCAGGCAGCGAGAAAATAAATTTCGCCCATCACGCGATCTTTTAAAAGTTCACGTTCCAGATTTCCGTTCAACTGCACTTCGGCATTTGGCAGTTTGGGATTCATCTTCACAATGTGTTCTCGAATTAATTCAGGAACGTTTTTGAGCAGGGTTGTGTCATCGTTCGCAGAAGTTAAAACACGATAAATTTTGTAAAGAGTCAGATAGTTCGGAACATGTTCACGCTGTAAAAGTCGGCGCAGAGTTCGCTCGTGGATGTCCATTTTTTGCGAAAGGATGCGCAGACCTACACGGAGATCTTTAAATTGCGCCAGAGCGCCCTCTAGATCCAATGAAACCTGCTGTGAGAGGTCGCAAGCCGGTGGTGTTTCTTCAACAATGGCAAGCACGAGAACTCCTTCGCGAATGGGATAATTTTTTAAGAGCAACTGTCTAGTGCGAGGAGTTTGGTTTGTAAAGTCCTAAAATAGATTCGATTTTTGTAAGGGAACGACAGCGGAACGGTTTGTCCCAGATATTTTGGACAAACTTGGGTTTGTCAGAGAAAGATGAAGTTATAAAAAAATATGAGTGCTTGTTTCTCCGAGCATTTTTATGTTGGCTTCACAAAATAACCACGGAGGTTTTAAATGAAAAAAATCGTTCTTGCTATCGCTATGACTTTGGCTACTTCTGCTGCATTCGCATCTAATGACTACGTTGTATTGGCTGACAACTGCCCAGTAGGTTATGAAGCGACTCCTTCATACAAATGGGATTCTTCTGCTCACAAATTCGTATTTGTAGGTTACATCTGTAAAAAAGTAAAAGAGAGCAACCACTAGTTGGTAAAAAAAAAGCCCGGGAAACCGGGCTTTTTTTTCAGCTTTTGAATTCAAACGACTTCATCCGAAGGAGTTTACTTTTTCACAACTCCAAAGGAGTTTATTTTAAAGTGAAGTTGAAAATATTCTGGTCGAAGCTGCTGTACTCATCATAACGAGTCAAAGCATAAAGATCTTTGCGTGTTTGCATCTTGCCCAGCAGGCCTTCTTGAGTGCCCTTCGCTTTAATCTCAGCCAGACCGTCAACAGTTGCGCCCATCGCCAGACGGAACGTCGTTACTGGATAGATCACAATATTGTAGCCCAAGTTAGAAAGCTCTTCGTAAGTGAACAAACGACCTTTACCGAACTCTGTCATGTTCGCAAGAAGTGGAACTGAAACAGCCTTACGGAAGGTTTCAAATTCTTTCTCGTTTTCAAGAGCTTCAGTGAAGATGCAATCCGCACCAGCATCAATGTAAGCTTTTGCACGATCAATCGCCGCATCTAAACCTTCAGAAGCACGAGCATCCGTACGAGCAATCAAAAGGAAATTTTCATCCATTTTTTTGCCTTTCGCTGCCGCCGCCACTTTGCGAGTCGCCTCATCACGTGTCACAAGAGATTTACCATCAAGGTGACCACAACGCTTTGGATTGATTTGATCTTCAATATGGCAACCCGCAAGTCCCATCTCGATCATTTCTTGAACCGTACGAGTCGCACTCATCGGTTCGCCGAATCCTGTATCAATATCAATAATAGTAGGAAGCTTCGTCGTGCGCGCAATCTGACGACCACGTTGCCCAACCTCAGTCAAAGAAGTCAAACCAATGTCAGGATAACCAAGATCATTCGAAAGCACGGACCCAGAAATATAAACTCCATCAAATCCCTGCTTTTCAATGGCCATACTCACAAGAGGAGACCACGATCCAGGGAACTGAAGCAATTTACCAGTTTTCAAAGCCGCTCTAAAATTAGCGCGTTTCTGTGCGGGAGTAATTTCAGGAAACAACATAATTTCCTCCAAGGAAATCGGCCCCAAAAAAAGGCCATTAAATTCAAAAACCAAATTCTAACGCCAAGCATGGCAAAAAGGTACGGCGTACCCCAAAATCCGCGAGTCCCACGACGTGGGACAAGCCAGATTAAAAGACCCAACAAATTGGATCTTTTAGAAAAGTCAGCCGGCGGAGAGTGCAGAGTCGGGTTGGACCTCTGCGGGGGCTGGATGCCCCTCGCCGCAGGCGAAGCAGTGAGGCAGGAGGCCGTGTCCAACACGACTCTGCACTCTCCGCTGGAGGTCTTCTTACTAGAAGATCCCTTTTGTATCGCGTTTGTTGTTTGTCAACTTGTCGATAGGGATTTGCACGTTCAATTGTTTCACTTGATCAGCAGTCAAGTTCTCAAGGTTCTCAACCAAAGAGATGAAACGATTGCGTTCCTCTTTAGTGATGATTCCTTCAGTCAAAGTGTCAAACTTACGAACGTAGTCTGCACGTTTGAATGGTTTAGCTCCCGCTGGATGCGCGTTTGCTACGCCCAATTCATCAACCAATTTAGTTCCGTCTTTGAAAATGATTTCAACACGGCCACCGAAACGTTTTTTGTCTGGGTTTTGATCGTGGTAAGCCTCTGTCCAAGCTTTGTCTTCTTGAGTAGAGATTTTATGCCACAAAGCCACAGTGTCAGCACGTTTCGCACGCTCTGGAGCGTAGGAGTTAACATGGTGCCAAGTACCGTCTTGAAGAGCCACTGCGAAGATGTACATGATCGAGTGATCAAGAGTTTCACGAGATGCATTTGGATCCATTTTTTGCGGATCGTTTGCGCCAGTACCGATAACATAGTGAGTGTGATGAGAAGTGTGGATCACGATGTTAGAGATATCATCGAAGTTCGCGATCTTAGTTTTCATACGAGCAGCCAAGTCGATCAATGCTTGAGATTGATATTCCGCAGAGTGCTCTTTTGTGTATGTTTCAAGGATAGCGCGTTTTTCTTCGCCAACTTCTGGAAGTGGAACTTCATATTTTCCGTTTTTGCCAGAAAGCATGTAAGCGATCACAGAGTCTTCACCTTCATAAATAGGAGACGGAGCGCCTTCGCCACGCATAACACGGTCAACGGCTTCAATCGCCAATTTACCAGCATGTGCCGGAGCGTAAGCTTTCCAAGAAGAGATTTCACCTTTACGAGATTGACGAGTCGTGAATGAAACGTGAACCGCTTGTTGAATCGCTTGGAAGATAGTTTCAGTCGGAAGACCCAACAAAGTACCGATGCCGCCAGCTTGAGCCGGGCACAAGTGAGCGATATGGTCTTTTTTGTATTCGTGCAAGCAGATCGCTTTTACTAGATCAACGTGGATCTCGTAACCAGTCACGATACCTTTCAAAAGCTCTTTACCATTTTTACCCATTTGTTGAGCAACCGCCAAGATAGCTGGAATGTTGTCACCAGGGTGAGAGTAGTCAGCTGCCAAGAAAGTATCATGGAAATCCAACTCACGAACCGCAGTTCCGTTGGCCCAAGCTGCCCATTCACAGTCAAATTTTTGATCGTTTGGCATACCGAAAACAGTCGCGCCAGTCGCGCGAGGATGCGCAATCGCCATCGCACGTGCTGAAGCAACAGGACGACGGTTTGCTGCCGCGATAGCAACAGAAGCATTGTCGATGATACGGTTGATAACCATATCAACAACGTCAGCTTTGATCGGAGCATTGTCAGAAGAGATTTCCGCAAGTTTCCAAGCAAGTTGATCTTTACGATCTAGTTTTTCTTTAGATGGATAAACACGTACTGTGTGTTTCTTCATGGGCAGTCCTTTCGACTTATGGGATTGCGTCGCTTTTGTCTGAATCGTGCTGTTTCGCCAAAAGGCGAACATATCAATCAGCCAGGCGCATCGCATTATTTTATTAATATAAACCAAGCAAAATTAACTTGGCCTCAGATAAGGGTCAAGAAGGTGAAAACTTGATTCAGAGCGAAATTGAGAATGATTTTTTCAAATGAAAGTCGGGTTGAGGACCAGGGTGGGAGAGGGCAAAAAAGCTGCGACTTCCATCTATAAATTCGATCACAGCGGTCATCCCAAGATGGCGGGCTCCTTGGAGGCCATTTCCGCGGACTTGAATGCGAAAGAAGGCTTCATTGGAACCGCCCTCACGATGAGTAAGCTGCACTTTCAGATCTTGAGACGCCTGCATCCCCTGGCGATAGCTGCTGAAAGAATATGCATTCCAGTCACCACTCGGGGAACAATTGATCTCAAAATAAGGAGCCGATTCTTCCAAGTCGGTTGAGAAGAAGCACTCTAAACAGGTGTGCTTCCAAAGCTCATCAAGGCGAGATGCCACGAAGGCGCTGTCTTGAAAACGAATCTGCTGAAGGTCCCCACGAATCGTGAACTCCAAAATAAGTTCCGTGGCAGAAATAAGTTGGCTCGTTGTTTCGATACGAAAGGATTGAGTGAGCGCAGTTTCGACAAAAGGCTTAAGCAAATTCATGCTTAAATCTTCTCCCATTCCAGGCGCGCTGTAAAAAGAATCTTATCATCTTCAAGTCGAACGCCACGATAAGTCGAGACCCCAGAGGACACCTCGTGGGCTGAAGGTGATTCGTAGGAACGCTCCACCTTCACCTTGTCGCCAAGGTGAGTCTCTGCCAGGAAGTTGACGGAATAACTTTTAAGGAGGAGGCTTTTATGGAACTCATAGGGAATCGAATCCAAAATCCATTGGGCATACTTGGTGTTGTTGACGTGCTGGTTTGCATCCAAATCAGAATTGCGCACGCGGAATTTGGCCAGAGTTTCGTAGTCCCCCTGAACGGGGATTTTTTCTGGCACGAGTCCGTTGCTTTGGTCTAAACAAATTTGTTCCCAGGGACGGAGATCTTGAGATGGCAGAATCTTCTTCGTGTGGCGATCTAATGCCAACCAACTTGTTGAACAGGTTCCGATGATTTCGCCTTTGTCATTTTTGATATAGAACTCGCGCGAAATAAAAGCACCATCGGGTGGACGAAGCCAGGTTTCCACTGTGATCTCCTGACCAAATGAAGGCCACGTTTTCATTTGCAAACTCTGTCGCGTGAGCACCCAAAACAGCCCTTGGCGTTCCATGTCTTTCATTCCAAAACCCAAGGTTTCGGCGTGCATCCACGCTGTCTCTTGCAGCAAATTTAAAACTCCGTATAGCCCCAAACGTCCCAAGGAATTGACGAAAATGCTGGAGATTTTGAAATGTTCAGGCCAAAGTTTTTTAATATTTTGAGACATAAAATGAGTAACCCTCTATTAGCAAAGCTTGTTATTTTGCCGTAGTTGCATCAGTGTAAGGAAACAAGAATTTATTCTTAAACTTAAGACAGTTTGTAAAAAAACAGGAAGTAATTTATTTATTTCCATGTATACTGTCTTTGTTTAGGATGTCCTAAAGTTAAAGCAAATTGAGATATAATCAACGGTGGAAGTTAAAAGCAATTGCTTGTCACATTTAACCGATTATGTTTATGCTAATTAAAATTTAGGTGGAAATCACATGAAACAAAAAAATATGCTCGCAGATTTCTTAAAACAAAAACGTGTAGCAGCAGGTCTTTCTCAAAGAGACGTTGCTGATAAGTTGGGTTACTCAACTCCACAGTTTATTTCTAACTGGGAGCGTGGTGTATCTCATCCACCGATCAACGCTCTAAAACGTCTGGGCGAACTTTATAAAGTATCTGCGGAAGATCTTTTTGAAGTGACTCTCAGTGCGACGATTCAGGAGGTTACTCAAGACCTTCGCAGAAAGTTCGCTACTAGCAAAGCTCGTTAATTCGCTTCGTTTTTTTAAAAAGTGCTTAAAAAGCCCCATTTTTGGGGCTTTTTTCTTTTGTAATGAAAGAAATAGAAGTAAACTTGCTGAGATTTAGGATATTTAACTATGCACGTTCTGGCTAAACAGTTTAAGTTTCTCAGCGAAGAACTCAGCGCTCTTATTGAAAAAGAGGGGTGGGTCGTGCGCCCCTATCAGAGCGAAAGCCTGCCTTTTTTTCATGCACTCTCCGAAGAGATGAAGCATGCCGCTTGTGATGAGCTGGCAGAGTATCTAACCATCTGTCGATTGACTCAATCCTCTGGAAATAGCATCGCGGATGCACGGTTCTTGGTTCGCCAAGCTCGTGAACACCATGGGTTTTACTACCATGAGGACGTGGACAAGGTGATTGAAAAAGGCGATGTCGTGGAGTTCTATCGCACTAATCACTTACAAATTTTTAGAACTTTCAGTTTCTTTGAGTACACTAGTTACACAATCGAAGATATTTATTGTAGACCGTGGTTTGCCCTCTACGAGCGGGACGCTTCCGTCACAGAGAAAATGTTGGCGATGGGTGAGCCTGTTTTTACCGGCAAACAATTGACACCAATCAGTGTAGACCTTGGACATCATTTAATCACCGAGCGTGCATCTTTGGAGCGACTGCAACTTCGCAACGTCGCCAATTGGGTCGCGGCGCCTCTATTCAAAGGTGATGAGCAAGTCGGATATGTCAGTGTATTACGAGTGGAGCCACTCACTTAAGAGTGCTTCTATCAAAGGCACCATGAGTATAGTGCCGTAGTTCTTAGAATGTACCGATTGAAAGATGTATTCTCCAAGGGCTTTCACCTGGTTGCATATTTAACTTCCAAGCCATATCAATACTCAGCGGACCGACTGGGGTGTTGTAGCGAATCCCGAAGCCAGTTGCTGCTCTATAAGGTTCGTTGATATCAAGACCTTGAATAAGAACTTCGCCGGCATCATAGAATGCCGCGCCACCAAGACTTCCGTACACGGGGAAGCGAACTTCTGATTTAAACAAGAACATCGTAGAGTCCGTCGTCAGGTAGTACTTATTATTCGTACCTTCGATACCAAGATCTTTGTTGTTCGGGAAGTATTCAGTTCCGGCTTCGTAACCGCGCACCGTGGATGTGCCCCCTAAGCTGAAACCTTTTTTATCCCAAGGAACACCATTCACGTTAGAGGTGGTATTCGCTAAGTTTTTCAAATAGCCGCCGCGAAGCTGATTGGCCCAAATAACGGGTTGCTTTTGCCATCTGTCGATAGCCCAGTAATGGGTGAAGCTGGCAACGGCACGCCAGTATTTAATGGTCTCTGAAGAACCAATCACAGGATCTGAATATTCGGCATTGATACGCGTGAAGGTCCCGCGAGTCGGTGTGAACGGGTTGTCGCGATAGTCAAAATCGATATTCGGTCCCGTTGTGACGATATCCTGGCGATCCGGTTGATAAGGATAGGACGAAGTCAAACCATAGTCTTTTACTTGCGCCAAAGACCAAACATCCCAGGTTCCTAAGATATGGGTCGTGAGATCTTTTTCGATGGAATAAGTATAAGAGTTTACGTCAGTAATCTGTCCCACATTAAAGTCAGTGATCTGACTAGAGCGAGTGATGTTGATACGGCCTCGTACTTTAGTGTCGAACAAATAAGGTTCGAGGTAGCCCAGGACAATTTTACTTTCCAGATACTTAAACTCGGTCACATTGTAATTTCCCTCCAAGCGAAGGGAAAGACCGCGACCTGTTCCTAAAAGATTGCGATAGGCGATGCTGGTGTAACCGCGTAAAGTGAACGTACGTTCATTCGTCGCACCGGCACCCACAGTGAAAAGACCCGGATCACGCTCCGAAACCTTAACTAAAAGAGTGCGGTTGGCCTGATTGGTTTTTTCCTCTAAGGTATGCACCTCAATCGTACTGAAGAAGCCTGTTCTTTGTAGATGGGTGATGGAGTCTGCAATCTTTTGTGGAGTGATCAATTGACCGGGCTCAATTTCCAACTCTTTAAGGATCACATAGTCTTTAGTGAAGCTGTTACCTTCAATAACGATGGAAGTCGCCCGCACTTGTGGGCCTTCGAAAATTTTGAAGTGCAGAATGGCTTGTGTGCTGGTCTCGTCATAGGTGACAAGATCTTCTTTTTCATTAAGCAACTGCATTTCAATGTAGCCGTTATTTTTATAGTGGTTCTTAATGTTCACCACGGCAGTTTCAATTTGGCTTAATTTCAAAGGCCCTGGTTTCAAATCAGTGACTTTTAAAAGTTGCTCGTTGGTGTAGGCGCTATTGCCGCTGAACTCTACGGACTGGATGATGGTTAAAGGTCCTTCATCTAAGTTGACGAAAAGTGTAACTCCTGTTTTTTCACGGTTGTATTGAATGCGTGTGGAAATGATTTTTGCTTGTAGGTAGCCCTCATTCTGCAATTGCAAAATCAAATTGCGAACACCGGCCTCCAGATCGTCTTTATTGAAGTATCCTTTGCCAACAATTTCTGAGCTGTGATTGCGAATAAAGCGACCATAATGTTCAGGCTTGCGGCTGAACTTACCACTCATAACAATGTCTTGGATTTTTATCTTCGGACCCTCGTCGATATCGAAAACGATCTTCTTTAGGAAAGGGGTATTCGTTTCGACTTCCTGGCTGCTGACTTCGGCGCGAGCATATCCTTCAGAGTAATAGTAGTTACGAATACGTTGCGCCAGCTCTGCGCCAATCGTCGGATTGGCTGAATAGAAGTTGTCCAGATCCAACGCATTCTTGACACTGCGTTCACCTAAAAGATAGACGCCTTTGAATTCGAAAGAATATTTCTCAACTCTTTCCACACGGTAGGTCAGCGTGGCTTGAGATTCATCGCTATTATAAGCGATTGTCGGCCCGGTCATGTCTGCACGGGCATAGTGTTCTTCGGTGAGAAAGGCGCGGGCGCGTTTATTGATGCTGGCCAAAGTCTTTTCAGTCAACGGATCATCAACCATTTTTTCCAAGCGTTTGGCCAAAGTTTTGTTCAGCTCAGCATTAGGACTTTGCAAAATGATATTGGCAACCAATGTTCGTTTATTTTCAGTAACTTTAACGTTGATGTCGACATTGCCATCGGCACGGGGAGGCATTTCAATGTCGACAATGGCGTTAAGGAAGCCTTGATCTTTATAGTTCAAACGAAGCTTATCGCCTTGATCAATCAAGGTCTGTTGGTCAAAAACGTCCCCGGACTTGATCGACAAATAATTAGCGGCTTCTGACTTAGAAAGAAATTTCACGCCAGCGAAAGTCACGTCACCAATGCGTTTGGTTTTATGAAAGCTGACTTTGTAGACGTTGCCATTGTCAAAAACCTGCAGATGATCGAAGTCAGGTTTGAGCTGAATGAAGCGAATGATGTCGTCAACTTGGTCTAATCCAATACGATCACGCTCTGCCTGTGGGAAGCGCTTGTATATTTCAGCACGCACAGATTCTGGAATATTTGAAAGATCGATGTTTTTCTTAGCCCAAGCGGAACTTGTTCCTAAAGAAATTAAGAGTGCGGCAGAGAAGCACAAAGCGCGAGCAGAAAAAATCATTTAAACTCCCGCTTAAATTCAAGATCAAGACCGAATACGTTTTCAGTTTCCTGAGGCGTATTTTGCAGGATAGTGTTCTCATACAAGCTCTTATTTTCATAAGATCCAACTGCAGTAATATTCGTATTTAAAAGATATTCAAGTTTCACATCATAACCAACGGCGTCTCCGCCGACGGGGCGGCTGCCAGAGACTTTCACGCGATCTGAAAGCTTTCGGCTTAAAGTAAGTTTCGGAATACTGATATTGCGTGTGGAGTCGTATTGAGACGTCATTGCCACGTCTAAGCCTAAGCCCAAAGTACTTTCGAGGGTGTTGGTGATTGGTTTTGCTAAGGTGTTGAAGCCAATTTCATAGCCAGCTTGCTCCGCTGCTGATTTTTGTTGTCCTGCTGTTTGATCCAGATTTGTGGAGGTTACGCCCAGGGCGATCAAAGAAATGATGTCCTGATCGCTCAATGGCGGCACCGAGCTCATTTTGATTGAAGGACTTTTCGCAGGACCTTGCGCAATCAAAGTGATGTCGTACTCATTGATACGTGAGTTGGCCGTAACAAAAAGATTGGGATTGATTTCGTTAGGATCCGTGAAATCAATGGTCGCATTTTGCACTTCAAATAATTTGTCTTTGAAGATCAACTTTGATTTGCGATCAGCGGTGATGCGTCCCGAAAGAATAGGATTGGACGGAGGCCCCTTCACTTGCAAGCTTCCCGTGACAGACCCATCAAACAAGGACATTTTCACAGGCAGTGGACGATCCAAAATGATTTGCATGTCCAAAAGGACCGGCTCAAATTGTGCTTCACGCAAAACTTTTGGCAGATAAACGCTTTGTCTGATGCCAGTCACTCCGCCGGAACCTTCGGTAAATTCTTTTTCAACTAGGCCACCGGAGACATGATAAACACCGGCAAGGGTGAAGGGGAACCAGTGCCCAGAAAAAGTCAAATCGGCATTGCCATTGGTGCGAACTTTATCAGGCACATTCAAAGAGACATTTTCAAGATGTGCTTGAATGGATGTTTGCAGATCACGAACGCCCTTGATGATAACGCTTCCGTCGCCACTCAAAGTTCCGCCAGCAATTTGCCCGCGAATTCCGCTGATCAGGATTCGACTTTGTGAAAATGAAACATCCGTCGCCAGTCTTTCCAAGGGATGAGGGAAACCTTTGATTTTCACATAGGCATTGGCCAGATTCGCAGTGCCTAGAATTTCTGGCTTCGTTAGGGGGCCGCTGATTCCGGCGGAGATATTTAGAGGTCCGCCCAGATCTTCAAGGAAGGGCATAAAGATTTGCAAAAGACGTAAATCAGTATTGGCATCAACGTTAATTGCCAGACGCTCTGTCGTGAAGTTGCTGCCGCCAACGCGAATTGAATTTTGCGGGCCTTTAAGAATGAAGTTTCTGATGTTGATAATGCCGTTTTCGCTGCTGATATCGATCGGGCCGTTGTTAGTTACACTCATGTGACCGCGCTTCAAATAGAAGCTATCAATATGAACTTTTCCCGTGGACCTGAATAAGTCGCCGCTATCCGAGCGAAGATCGATGACCGACGAAAGATTTGAATCATACTCGGCGGCCAAATTGGCGCCTCCGACCAGGGCCAACAAGCTGGAGTAATTCCAGTTGTTAGTTTTCATTTTAACTAAAAGAGGCACAGCCCCTTTGTCGTAAGGGTATTGGAATTCACCATTCACCTTATCGCCGAAAAGACTGACTTGCCCAGAAAGGCTGTGTTTGTCTGTGCGAAGAATGAAATTAGAATTCGGAATTTCTTGATCCTCAAGAATCGTATCGGTGATGGTGCCTTTGACGATGACATGGGGATTTTTGATCGTGTCTTTTATTTCGGAAGAAAAATTTAAAGTCCCGTAGATGCTTGAGTTAATGGCGGTAACGATATTTGATTCTTCGAGCTTCCAATTCTTACCGTCAATTTGTAAGGCTAGAATTTGATCTGAGCTGATGCCACCCGTGACATTCGCCACTGAAGCATTTTTCAATAATTGTACTTTTTGAGTTTTGATATTGCCGTTGGTTGCAGCCACATTGAAATGCAACTGGTCGAACTTTTCTTTTCCCAGGCTGACATTTTTAAAGTTGGATTCAACTTTATAATTCAGTTTCCAGAAATTCAGAGGCCCATCGACTTGGGCTTTGGCAGCTCCAGAACCTTGGAGGCTGATCGGGAAGCGATAGAAACCATCTAAGATGGTGGCCACATCGGCAAGTTCTGTGGTTGGAGAACTGAAACTTCCCGAAATGTGATTATGCCCAAGGTCCACATCTAAATCGCCGAGATACTGGGTCTTGTTTTGAGCTCCGGCGATATCATTGAAAAGAAGATGACCGCTCTTCAAGCTGACATTGGCAATGACATTGCCCAGATTGAAGTCTTCAAAAATAAAATCACGGGTGTTGATGCTCATGCCAAAAGTCGCAGTGTGGGAATCGCCTTCGGTGGTTCCTTCAATGCTGGCGCTGCCTTGCATTTTTAAATTCGAAAGATTTTGAATATTTTTGAAATCTAACTTTTTAGTTTTGTAAGAGATTTTAAATCCTGTGTTGAAATCAATAACGCCTTCGCTGGTCCCAGAACTATCGCCCATGGAAAGATTGGCGTTGTATGCGACGGCCTTCGGTGTGACTTGCACGCGACCGTTGGCTGCCATGGACTTCAAATTCAAAATGGCCGTACCCTTTTTGGAGTTATCAGACTTAACCCAAATATCGTTGGCGCTGAGTTGAGCCCCTTCGCAAGTTAAGATAAAGGTCGGTTTGATTTTTCCAGAACAAGGAAGTTCTGCCTTTGCAGAAAGTCCCGCGGGAATGTCGCCCAAATTTAAAGCTACGAAAAGTTTTTGTAGATCTAGATTGTCAACTTTAATGCGGGATTTGAATTCGAAATCACGATCTAATTCGATTTGTGATTTTACCAAAGTGGCAGTTCCCGCAGGATGTTTGATGTTCACTTCTGAAATTGAAATCACGCGGTTTTTAAATTCACCCTGAATCCGTGCGTCGCCTAATTCAAACTTATCGACAACAACAGCTTGAGTATTGATCTCTGCTTTTCCACGGTAATCGTCTTTACCATTGAAGCGTGCTTCGATTTCAGTGTTGAGCTTGCCGGCCAACTCAGGAAGCTTTAGATGTGGTTTTACTTTTTTAAGTTCTTTGTAAATATCATTGAGAGCCACATTCCCTGACAGTGAAATGACTCCCGAAGGCTTGATAGTAAGATCTTTAAATGGAGTTAGTTCGCCATGAACAATGAATTCGGACTGATCTAGGCGCGCGCCCAATTGAAGAATGCGTAAAGACTGACGAGTGACATAGATGTGGGTGTCGAATGAGCCAGCAAAGTGACCGAACTCTTTCAGTTGCACTTGCAGATCTGGAACATCGGCTTTTGCTGTGATGTTCTTGCCCATATTGGTTAAAAGCAATCCGCCGTTTTTCACTTCTACGGCAAACCCCAACTTCGGAGATTCAACTAGAACATGAATATTTTGAATAAATATTTTTTGCAGAGGAAGTTTTTCGGTGATCGCAAAAATTTGATCCACGGGTAGTTCTTTGGCCGGAGTTTTGTCATCCAGTAAAGAATCAATGTTGATTCTTGCCTCTGGGGAGTCGACGACCACGGCCGAAAGGTTCACACGTCCACCAAGCAGTTGGAAGAAATCAAGATGTACGCGAGCGCTGGCAATATGTATTTTAGAAAGAATTTTGCCGATATCGTCTTTAGGGGTGATCGTAATATCTTCCAAAGCCAAAGAAGGACGAAGAATGCGCAGTCGCAATTTCGCGGCGCTGATTTCCACAGGCAAAGAAGATTTAGAATAACTTTGCAGTTCTTGCAAAGCCCAAGTTTCCAAGCGTGGAATAATCAGCCAGTTGCCAAGTCCCCACAAAACTAAAAATGCCAAAGTCGGTGTGACTAGAATCCAGAACACACGTTTCATTGACCGCTCCAGATATTGAGCAAGGCACTAGCGGCACGATAGTGGGGGCGTGAAGCCAAAAGGCCTTCCAATACTTCAATGGCCGTATGTTTTTGTCCAAGACCCCAAAGGGCTTGGGCACGAAGATAAGCTGTGGCAAAGAAAGTTTCTGGCTCATGGGAAAGCAACATCTCGACTTGAGCCACTTCGGTTAGAAGTTCCACGAAACGACGACACTTTAAAAGAATTTCTAAGCGCAACCAAAGATAGGACTCTGTCTGCTCGCTGAACTCTAAAATCTCTAAGGCCTCTTCATAACCTTCTAACATAAAGGCCACAATGGCGAAATCGAAAGCCATGTCGGGATCTTGTTCTGCATGTTCCTGCAATGAAATTAAAAGCGCGCGCAAGGCCTGTTCTGTTTCAGGGTCTTTCGTCTCCAGATCGTCAGTATTAGCTTCGCGAGCTTTTGGTGAACGACGTGACAGAATTTCCAAAGCATAGCGCTGCTTGTGTTCCTGCGCTTCTTTGCGAATATCGGCGTCATCGGGATAAAGCTTTTGCAAACGTTGCAGAAGATTTTTTTCTTGTTCGTAGAGTTGTTGAGTGCGCAACGTGATCAACATGTCGAGCAAGATTTTTTTATTCTTAAGGTAATCTTTATGAATTTTGTATTTGCGGTTGCTGCGCCATTCACCCAAAAGAGGTTCGTACTTATTCAGAGCCTGCGAGCGTGCTGCTTCTGATTCTGCGCCGGATTCAACAATTCCTTCAACCAACGCCTTCACGGTTTTTTCATCGAGCTCTAAAGTGGCATGTCCCAGGGCCTCTAAAAAATAAGGCCAAGGAATCGGAAAGCTTTCATTTTCAAGATGATTCAAAATAAATTCGACAAGTCTGTGGTGCTTTCCAGACAAACTAAGAAAACGAGCGAACGCAGTGATATTGTCGAGATTGAAATTATCCGGTGTGGATTCAAGCGTGCTTGTGAGGCGTGCGGCTACTTCGTCAAGATCTTGAGTCTGATTGAGCAAATTTTGAATTTCTAACTCAATGAAAGTAGACAAAAAAAGCCTCCGCTAACTGATCAAAACTCCTGTATTTTTAGGAGTAAAACAGTCCTCAATATTTTGGTATATAATTGAGTATTAGCGGAGACTTAATATCTTGCGTTACGGAAGTATTTTAAACAGATAAAAATCCTTTAATAACTTCCGTAAGCAAAGACTTTTCAGAACTATTTTTGGTTCACGCGCTCTACGTAGTCACCAGTTTGAGTATCGATGCGAAGAACATCGCCCTCATTGATGTGTAGAGGAACACCTACAACCAAACCAGTTTCCATTGTCGCAGGTTTTGTCGCACCAGAAACGCGATCACCTTTGATACCAGGATCAGATTTAGCAACTGTCAAATTAACAGCCTTAGGAACGTCAACAGCAACTGCTTTTTCATTGTAGAACAATACAACGACTTTGAGGTTCTCGGTAAGGTAGTATCTTGAATCGCCAAGATCTTCTTCGCTCATCGCGATTTGTTCGAAAGTCTCTTGAGACATGAAGTTGTAACCAGAATCGTCTTTGTACAAGAAAGACATCTCTTTGTTTTCAACGTTAGGTACTTCGAATTTTTCGCCAGACTTGAAAGTGACTTCAAGATTTTGGCCAGTAAGCATATTTCTCAATTTTGTGCGGCTGAACTGATTGCCTTTGCCCGGCTTAACGTGTTGGAAGTCCACGATCACGTAAGGTTTATCCTCAACCATGATTTTAAGGCCTTTTTTAAAGTCTGATGTTTCGTACATGCTAAAATCCTCTCGTTAGGTACCTGCTTCCCTTTGATTCAAAAAAGTACATCGCATGGCAGATCTTAAATAAGATCGTCATTTTTGAACCAAAGGGAAGCAGGTACCGAAAGGACCTAATATAAGCTGAAAAGGCGGGGGGAGGTCAACCCTGTGCTCTGTACTCTTCGATTCTGCGAAGCATCATCTCGAGGGTTTCGAGCTTCTTTTGGTGGATCAACTCTTCGCGCGAACGCAAAGGTTTGAGTGGCATAGGTTCCTCGGGCTCATTATAACGAACCTGAAGGGTTTTCATGCGTCTTTCAATTTCAGGATGGTCGCCGAATTCAATGCGGGTGTCCTTAAGAAGGGCATGGGCTTTTTCTAAATCATTGCGAACAATAAAAGCGTCAATCAAAGAAAGCATGCGCTCCATTGCCTTGTTTTTAGGCTGAGGCGCGGGCTTGTACATGGGTTCCGGGATGGCCGGGGACATTGTTGTTGATGTGAATTGTTTATCTGCAGAAGGGGCATCCAAGTTCACATTCGGAAGTTTTGCCATCGCAAAAACTTCGTCATCATACTCGTCGGCCGTCAGAGATTCCAATTTCTGAACTGCTTTTTGTGCTGACTTTGAATTTGGATTTAAGAACAAAACCATCTTGAATGCCTTCAGAGCATCCTTGGGATTTTTGTTTCCCAGTTGCACTTCCGCCGTCAATTGGTGGGCGAGAATATTCTCGGGAGCCAAGCCTGTAGCCTTTTTCAAGACCTCAAGGGCCTGGGGGAATTTGCCAGCATCACGCAGAATTTTTGCGTATGTGACCAATCCTCCAACAAATTGCGGGTGGCGTTGAACGCCCGCAGTCACAATCTGCATGGCTTCTTTCATCATACCCATTTCGCGATAGGCCTCAGCCAAAGGCGCGAAAACCTGAGAATTCGGGTCTTTCGCGAGGAGCGTCTGATATTTTTCGATGGCGCTTGTTTCTATCTTGGGCATAGAAAAATACTAAAGCAGATTCATTGACTAAGCAATAGCTTCGGCATGAAATTATCCCTATGAGTAGCTTAACTATCCTCGGGGTCGATCCCGGCTCCCGCATTACCGGCTTCGGCGTTGTTCGCGTTGAAAATGGAAAAATTGAACATATCAATCACGGTGTGATTGTGATGGACGCTGATGAATCTTTTCATGCGCGCATGACAGAGCTCGGCTCTGCATTTCGCGAGGTTATGGAAAAGTACAAACCTCATCAAGTTGTTATCGAGAAAATCTTCCTTGGTAAAAACGTCGACAGTGCCTTTAAGTTGGGGCACGCCCGTGGCGTGATTATGTATGAAGCGGGTTTGGGAAAAGCTGGCGTATCTGAATATGCCACGCGATCGGTTAAAAAAGGAATCACTGGCAACGGTGGTTCTAGCAAGGAAGATGTTCAAGCGATGCTGAAGGTGATGTTAAATATCAAGGCCATCAATCGTATTGATGCATCGGATGCCTTGGCTATGGCTTGTTATCATGCCTTTGAAATGAAGAAAAAATTGATTTTACAAAAAGCGGTGAGTTTATGATCGGATATTTGCGCGGGAAAATTATTGAAGTCCTGGGAGACTCTGCATTGATCGACGTCCATGGCGTTGGTTATGAAATTCACGCTTCTTCGAATACTCTTCAAGATTTCCAAAATCTTTTGGGCAATGACATTATTGTTTGGATTCACACTCATGTTCGCGAGGACGCGCTGACGCTTTTTGGATTCCACGATAAAGAAGAAAAAAACCTTTTCCTTTCTTTGCTTAAAGTAAATGGCGTGGGGCCTAAAATGGCCTTGAGTATTTTGTCAGGAGGGCGGCCCACGGCTATTCACGAATTGATTGAGGCAGGCAATGCAAAAGGTCTTTCTGCTTTGCCAAAGGTCGGCAAGAAAACCGCAGAGCAAATTATCCTGACTTTAAAAGGAAAGCTTGTTTCCATCGAAGAAACTTCAAAAGTGAAATCAGAATCTTTGACGCAAATCACTTCTGCACTTTTAAATTTGGGTTATAAATCCCAACACGTGGATCAGTTTGTTGCCACTTTGCCTGTAGATATCACAGTTGAAGATGGTATTCGTAAAGGCTTTCAAACTTTATCAGGAGCATTATCATGAGTCGTATTTTAGAAGGTGATGTTGTTGGTGACGGCGAGAAGGCTTGGGAAAACGAACTCCGTCCCCAGCGCTTTGAGGATTTTCCTGGTCAGGAAAATGTAAAAGAAAAAATCAAAGTCTTCGTCGCGGCAGCTAAACATCGTGGCGAGCCCTTGGATCATGTTTTGCTAAGTGGTCCTCCGGGATTGGGTAAAACGACATTGGCAAAAATTATTGCCAATGACATGGGCGCGGAAATGAAAATGACATCAGCCCCAGCCATCGACAAAAAAGGTGATCTGGCGGCGGTGTTGACGTCTTTGAAGCCGCATTCAGTTTTGTTCATCGACGAGATCCATCGCCTTAGTCGTCATGTGGAAGAATATCTTTATACGGCGATGGAAGATTATTATATCGATATCGTGACAGGGGATGGCCTGGGCGCGCGCTCTATGAAGTTTCAGTTGGCGCCATTTACTTTGGTGGGTGCGACAACCCGAGCAGGACTTTTGAATCCACCATTCCGAGACAGATTCGGCATCGTGGAACGCCTGCAGTTTTATGAAAAGACCGCCTTGCAAAAGATCTTAATGAGATCCGCAGAGATTCTCAAAGTGGAAATGGACGAAGAAGGCGCGGCAGAAGTGGCTCGTAGATCACGAGGAACGCCCCGTGTGGCGAATCGTTTGCTTAAGCGTGTGCGCGACTATGCGCAGGTTAAAGGCAACGGAGTCATTGATAAGGATATTGCGATCTATGCTCTAAATCAGTTGGGTGTGGATCAATTTGGTCTGGACCTTATGGACCGTCGTATTTTGAGCCTTATCTTAGAAAAGTATAGTGGGGGCCCCGTAGGAATTGATACAATAGCTGCTGCCCTCAGTGAAGAGCGCGACACTCTTGAAGACGTGTATGAACCTTTCTTAATCCAAGAAGGATTTATTCAAAAAACTCAACGAGGCCGTGTGATCACAGAGTACGCTAAAAACTCTGTACTGCCTTCAGTACAATTAGATAAGTAAACCCGTTGCAGACGACGGGTTTGCCCCGGAGAATGAACGATGTTTTCTAAGCAGCCGATTGTCGTTGAAGTGGTGCGTGGCCAGGCCGTTGAAAGTGTCCATCATGTGATGGTCGCGGTGGTCAACGAATCTGGCAATCTGCTGCACTCTTGGGGAAATGCCCAGTATCTCACCTTTCCTCGCAGTGCCATCAAAATGCTTCAAGCCATTCCATTCCTAGAATCCGGTGCGGTTGAGAAATTCCAGTTGGACGATAAACATATTGCTTTGGCTTGTGCCTCCCATCGCGGAGAAAAAGAACATCTAGAGGCTTTAAGTCAGTGGATGGAAAAGGCGAAGATATCTGAAAGTAATTACGTGTGCGGACCGCACTTGCCTTATAACGAAGCCAGCGCCCATGACTTCATTCGGCGCGGGCAAAAGCCCACGGTGCTTTGTAATAACTGCGCGGGAAAACATTCGGCGATCATTTCAACTTGTCTTCATCTTGGGGAAAATCCTGAAGGCTATGAAAAGCTAGAGCACAATGCTCAAAAAAGATTACGCAAAATTTTAACTGAGACCATGCGCTATGATCACGCCAAAGCAGCCTATGGTATCGATGGTTGTGGCATTCCTTCCTATGCGGTTCCTTTGCAAAATGTTGCGACGGGTATGTCAGTATTTGTGAACTCTAAAGAATCGGCGGCGCGGAAATCCGCATGTGCTCACATCCTAAGAGCGGTGACGAAGTACCCATTTTATATTTCCGGCAGTGACGAATTTGCTACAACTGTGATTGAAAAGACACAGGGCCGGGCCATTATTAAAGGCGGGGCCGAGGGTGTGATGGCGGGATTCTTGCCGGAAAAGAAGGTCGCTTTTGCTTTGAAGTGCGCAGATGGAGCAGGACGCGCGACTCAGTTAGCGACTGTACAGCTTTTAGTTCAGTTAGGTGGGATGAGCTTGGAAGAAGCTAAGGCTCTCTCTAAATATTCACAACCTTCAGTCACAAACTGGAAAGGCGATGTGGTCGGTCAGTTGCGGATTGCGAAGCCCAGCTAGTTAGAGTAATCTCTAATCAGTATGTTTTTACAAAAGACCATCCGCAAAAGAACAGTCGTTAATGGAATTGGAATTCACTCTGGGGATCCCTGCACTCTGACTTTCAGACCAGCACCTCCAGATACAGGCGTTTATTTTATTCGCACAGATCTTTCGGGATCTCCTTCTTTAAAAGTCAGCGCAAGAAATGTTCAAGCGACGTCACATCAAACCACCATTGGTGGCGAGAAGTTTTCAGTGGCGACGATTGAACATTGTGTTTCAGCACTTTCAGCTTTGCGCATAGATAATATCTTTATTGAGCTAGATGGCCCTGAAATTCCAATCTGCGATGGCAGTGCCGGGGCATTTTTAAAAGCCCTTCTTGATGTTGGCATGGTAGAGCAAGATCAACCACGTAAATACTGTTACATCACAGAGCCTATTTATTTTAGTGAAGGTGAAAAGCACGCCTACGTCGTTCCCTATCATGGACTGCGTGTGACTGTGACGATTGATTTCCCTCATCCAAAGATCGGCAAACAAACTGTCGATCTTGATGTGAATGAACAATCTTTTGGTCGTGACATCGCTAGCGCGCGTACTTTCGGTTTCTTGAAAGACGTTGAAGCTTTGCAAGCCCGCGGCTTAGCAAAAGGTGGAAGTCTTGATAACTGCATTGTCTTAGATAATGCAGAGGTCGTAAATCCAGAGGGTCTTCGTTGGGTGGATGAATTTGTTCGCCATAAGGCCTTGGATGCCCTTGGAGATCTGGTCACTTTGGAAATGCCCTTGATGGGGCATGTGGTTCTTTATAAAGCCGGTCATGATGTGATGAATAAGCTTGTGAGAAAGATCTGGGACTCACCAACATCATTCCGCCACGTGGAATTAGGAGCTGATATTTCTGAAGAAGTGCAGCGTTACTCTGGTTGGTCTGTGCCTCTGTAAAATTTTAAATTCATCTGTAATTTGTAAGCCGAGTGGAACACTCGGTTTTTTTTGCACTAAATAGTTTGCAAAACAAAAATGCCAAAAACACCAATCTGTTTTTGGTATTTTGGTCTGGGAATCAATCATAGAATGAAGGGATGTTCGTTTTTAAAATGAGTCATCCTAATATTCAATTCTCCTTTTCTTTACAAACAGTCCATGGGCTTTCAGTTTTGCTGTTTTTTAACCGAACAAAAAATGAACAAGAAATCACCAAGGATGTTCCGATGCCTAAAACCCTCAAAGGTCGTTTGATTTTAATTTGCGGTTTATTATCTGGAGCTTTGCTCACTGTTGGTGCTACTGGATTCATCACACTAAAGACCTTAGCTGAAGATTTCAGTCACATCTCAGATGTCAATCTTCCCAATGCAATGCTTTTAAGTAATATGTCATCGGCGACAGGCAACGGTCTTCGTCAGATCATTCGCATGGGCTATTCAGAGATTGATGAAAAAGAAATGGAACATCTAATTAAGAAATATCATGAGGCTGCGGATTTTTATGCGAAGTCCGATAAAGCCTATCAAGATGTACCGTTTGTTGAAGGCGAATCACAACATTATGATCTGGTGTCACAAGACTGGAAAAAGACCCAAGACGTTATCGATAAGATGATTGAATTCAGAAAGAAGAACGATATGACTTCTTTCCGTGCTAAACTCAACGGGGAGTTTCGAGATTTCTACAATGCCCACGGCAAGCACCTTCAAGAACTGATTGATTTTCAAGATACTCAAGCTAAATCTTGGAGTGAAAAAGCCCACAATACCAAAAGCAGTGCACAAAAAGCTTTGCTTTATGTTGGTGGTATCGGATTACTTATCGGGGCAGCGTTAGCATATTTGCTGTCTTCGCGATTGCAAAAAGATTTGCGTGAAATTGCAATTTCTGTAGCGGAATCAAAAGATAGTGTTCAGCATGCCAGCGAACAACTCAGCCATGCCAGTCAACAACTTGCTAACAGTACTACGGAAGCTGCTGCATCATTGGAAGAAACAGTCGCTTCCATTGAAGAGTTAACCAGCATGGTTAAAATCAATGCCGATAATGCCGTTCAAGCTAATTCGCTTTCAAAACAAAGTGAAGAAGCTGCGAACCGTGGCGATGCCGAAATTAGTTCTTTGATTACTGCCATGTCTGACATTAATTCTTCCTCAAAACAGATCAAAGAAATTATTAATGTCATTGATGATATCGCTTTCCAAACGAATCTTCTTGCTCTGAATGCTTCAGTTGAAGCGGCTCGAGCCGGAGAACAAGGAAAGGGTTTCGCAGTCGTGGCTGAAGCGGTCAGAACATTGGCGCAAAGATCAGCGGTGGCCGCTAAAGAAATCTCGACTTTGATTAGTAGCTCCGTAGAACAAATCGATAAAGGTTCGAAAATCGCTGATCGCAGTGGCGAATCTTTAAAAGAGATTGTGAAGTCGGTAAAACAGGTTACGGATTTGAATAATGGAATTTCCACAGCTTCATCTGAGCAGTCCCAAGGTATTTCACAGATTTCTATTTCTATGAATCAGTTAGATCAAGCAACCCAATCGAATGCAGCTTCTGCGGAAGAAGCTGCAGCCTCTTCTGAATTGCTTTTACAGCAAGCGAAGAGCTTGGGCGATCAAGTTCAGCAATTGCGTTCTATAGTAGGTTAAGAAATAAAAAGCCTCGGGAGCCGAGGCTTTTTAAAAGAATTTCTTTTTTCTTACATTTGAGATTTTAAGTAAGTCACGATGTCCACATCCGGAGGAGCGGCAACACCCACTCCAGGTTTTGGACCGTTCAGCTCTTGCAAGCTGAAGTTCATTTGCACGTCATAGCGACGGTCTGTTTGGTTACGCAACCATTGCTCTTGTTGGTACCATTGTTGTTTGTTCGTATCATCGGCACAGGCTTCCAATTCTTGAGGAATGCGTGCACCCCAGCGTGATTCTACACAGTGATATGGATCGAAGCTCATGGCGAACAATCTTTGTCTTGCCGCCTCAAGATTCATCAAAACACTTTTGCCATTCGATGTCGTGTAAGAGAACTGACAAGCCGTTGCAGCTTGGGCGTAAGTTTGGAAAAGATCCTGTGCCAAGTTTCCGCCGCTGTATTTGATCGAAGGATCATGGGCGCGGTATTTTTCGATCGTAGATCTTGTTGAGTTCAATAGATCGGCAAATGAAACCTTCAAACGGGCATCACGGGATGGAGTCGCATAAGCTTCCCATTCACCTTCAGATCCGTAGATATTTATCGGCAAACGATCTGGGTGCGGTTTCAATTGCACGCCCGATGTTCTTGCTGCATCCACAGCTGCCACGCGGTCTTTCAAGCTTGAACAAATATCAGCGACAAGACTTTTCATGTCTTCGATGGGATTCAAATGCTGCGCGCCGATTGTGAGTTTCAAACGAACATAGTCATAGAAGTTTGTAGCTTGGTTGTTCAAAATGAACTTACCTTGCTTCCAGTCCCCGGCAGGATCTGGATTCGTTCCCATAAATTGTTCTGTTCCAAATAGAGGCAGTTGATAGTTGGTTGCGCCGACGATCTTTCCGCCAGAATAGATCCCGCTAGAATCGGGCTTTGAGTCGACAAGCATCAATGGACGGAAGTTTTTAAATCCGGCGCCTTGAGTTGGATTTGAACGAGAGAACTTAGGAGTAAATAAACCCGTCGTCAAAGAATTGTCTGGGTGAGCATCGACGTAGAAGATACGTCCTTCATCAGTTACTTTATAAATAAGAGCGGCGTGACCGTTTGGATCGTAAACCACAGTGCCGGGGCGAATAGCATCACGAGAGACTTTCACAGGATAAAGATCCGTGTACATCTCGGACTCATCCAAACCACTCATTCGATAAGACGCAGTAGAAACAAAGTCTGCAAAAGCACTGTTAAGAACGTCCACCGCATTTGGGTAGCTGTTTTTAAACAGAAGAATTTTTTTAGTAACTAGATCCGTTCTTTTAGTAACGATATTTCCAAGTGGAGAGTAACGAACGTCCGTTACTTTTTCGCCAGTTGGCAAAGGGCGAGGGGCCACTTCGCGCTCATAAGAAAATGGCAGACCATTTTTCCAAGCAAAATACGCTCTGAGATAATAGGGGAAGTCAGCGCAATCTGCGTAATAGCGAAGCCCAGAAGGATCTGTTCCGTAGTACATGTTTGCAGGACTTTGTAAGCATTGTGCAACGGTTCCGCACTGACGTTTTTCTACGGCATTGGCGATCTGAGTAACGAACTGTCCGAAAAGAGCTTCGTGTTGTTCGGTCCAATTAGGTTGTGTGATTTTCCAGTCTGCGCTGGGGGCTGCAAAAGCTGCCGAGCTTAAAGAAATCAAAAGTACTAATACGCTCCAGGTTTTCATCGTCATCCTCTTATTGAGATTTATAAACCATGGAAATATACGAAAAATCGGGACGGAAATCCTGAATTCAAATACGCTAAGCAAAATATCTAAGACTGTTCAAAGACTGATCAATCATTGCCAGAGCGAAATGCGGCGCTGACGATATATCCGTCTAGAGCGTCAAAATATCTAAGCTCCCAATTTTCCAGGGGACCAAATGATGTTGGAAGACTGTGAATCGTCCACTGTTCACAGTTGATAATTACTTCAAGAACATTCCTAAAAACGCCACCCGCAGCGGCTTTGATCAAAGCTTCTTTACCGGACCAGAGTCTGACGAAGCCGCGCTCTTGTTCTTGAGGGTCTTGCAAAGAAAACAAAAAGTCTTTTTCCTGGGAAGAGAAAAACCTCTCTGAAATCTTTTCGAGATGTCGAGGACGGCGACTCTTTTCAAGATCAACTCCGATGGATCCATGTTGCGAGATTCCAACCAGACAAATCTCATCACTGTGGGAGATATTAAAATCAACAGAAGTGTTTTCTAAATCTAAAACAGGCTTTCCTTCGCCGATTTTTTTAAACTGAATTTTTGCTGGTGGCAGATTTAGCAGTTGGGAAAGATTTTGCTTCAGCCAAAATCTTGATTGCAGAAACTGTCGGCGACGGGTTTCATTTGTGATGTCGTGAAGGTCCAAAAGTTCAGAAGCTGATAAAAAATCTTCGGGAGATTCGCTGAAGGTCTCTGTGAAACGATAAGCCTTGAGGGTGTATTTATTCTGAGGATGAATATGCTCAAATATTTTCATTGCTGGAAAAACATCCTCTTTCAGAAAGCTATCTCGAATTGAGACAGCAGTTTATTGCTGCGCGCCTGTCTATTGTTTCAACAACAAATGTGAAAGTCACTCGTTCAAACACAGCCAAAGGCAGATGAGCTCTAAGAGCTCGGGCATAGCGCTTGCTTTTATCCATCATATGGAAACATCTGCTCAAAATATCTACCAATTTTTAAAGAATGTGGCAAAGAAGTTTGGCTCTAAACCAGCGTTGTTTGGACGCAATTTGGACGATGCCAAGGGTGATTGGTATTCGCTAAGTTCTCAAGATATCTTAGAAAAATCCGAGAAGCTTGCCAGAAAGTTAATACGTCTTGGCATGCAAAAGGGAGATCGAGCTTTGATCCTGGCAAAGTCCCGACCTGAATTCTCAATTGGTTTCTTTGCGATCCCGCTGGCTGGGGGCGTGACTGTTCCATTGGATATTCGTCTGACGTTACATGATCAAAAGCACATTGTGGATTTCTCTGGAGCTAAATTCATCCTTTGTACAAATGATGAGACCCTGCATCTGGCACAAAGGATCTTGGCCTTTATGCCTTCCCATGGCTTGCAGCTGATCCGTATTGATTTAGAAGAAGATCCATCATCGTGGTCCGTTGATTTTAATCACACGTGTCCTAGCGCTAATGAGATGATGTTGTTGGCCTTCACTTCCGGAACAACAAGTCTGCCGAAGGGCGTGATGTTGAGCTGGGAAAATATCCACTTCCAAATTGAAGCCACTGCTAAAATTTATAGCGAGAAGTCCCAATTCCGCATGCTTTCAATTCTGCCATTGCATCACATGTTTGAATTGACCGCGGGATTCTTGATGCCTTTTTCTCAAGGCGGAGAAATTTATTACGCGAACTCTTTGATTCCACATCAAATCATTTCGTTCTTTAAAGACTTTAAAATCCGAGATCTTTTAGTTGTGCCGTTGTTCCTACGCACTTTGAAAAAGGGGATCGAAGGCGAAATGGAGTCTTCGCGTCTTAAGCGAGCTTGGTTCCGCACGACCTATAGTATCGCATCCAAGATTCCTTCAAGTCGTATCCGTCGCTTATTATTCTTTCCTTTACACAGAAAATTTGGTGGTGAAATTCGTCAGATGATTTCTGGTGCGGCGGCGTTGGATCAGAAGGTCGATCGTTTCTTCAATACGCTGGGTATTTCAATTTACGAAGGCTATGGAATGACAGAGGCTTCTCCGGTCATTTCTTGTAGTTCCCGTGGTTCCAAAAAGCCCGGGAGTATTGGTAAAGGTTTGCCAGGTTTGGAAATTGTGTTGGAACCAACAACGAATGAGATCCTGGTTCGTGGGCCCAGTATTATGAAGGGCTATTATAAAGATCAGAAAGCCACGGAAGCCTGCTTAACGTTGGATGGTTGGTTGAATACGGGGGACGTTGGTGAATTGGACGAAGAAGGTTTCATCACCATTCGTGGTCGTAGCAAAGAAATTATTGTTCTGGGTAATGGAAAAAAAGTAGTTCCCGAGGAAGTGGAAGAACGTCTGCGTGAAATTCCCGATGTTCAAGAGATTTGCGTATTGGGAATGCAGTCCACCCAAGGGCCGACCCGTGGAACTGAAGTTGTGACCGCTGTGGTGGTTCCGCATCCGCGCGCTTCTCAGCAGGAAGTGCAAAAGAATCTTCATCAAGCTTGTCTCGAGCTAAGTTATTACAAGCGCCCGACGAAGTTCGTATTCATGACAGAACCTTTGCCAGTGACGTCGACTTTAAAAATTAAAAAGAATCTAGTTAAAAACCTACTATTACAGCAGAGGATTACAGTATGAATAACATTTTAGTTTACTTGCTGATCTTGAATTTCATCTATATCGGAATTCTGCCGCGAATCTTTTTTAAGAAAGACGGGCGCTACAACATGATGTGGTGGGTGACAGCAGGTCCTTTGTTTGTAAATGCTATTTTAATTTTCTGCCAACATGTCGGTTGGTTGGATCTTGCACCTTTCTGGGCATTGCCAGCAGCAGGTGAGATCGCAGTGGTTGTGTTGAGTGCATTCTCTATTGGTATGATTTCTTATACTATGGGGACTCATCGCATCCCGTTGGCTTTGTGGCATCAAACCAACGACGCGCCTTCAAATGTGGTGACTTGGGGTGCTTACAAATACATTCGTCATCCCTTCTACAGCTCTTTTATCACGGCTCAATTGGCATCGGTTCTTTTGCTGCCTCATTACACGACCATCGCAGCGATGATTTGGTGTCTATTTATTTTAAATAAAACAGCGGCCCGTGAAGAAGGTCGTTTATCAGAGTCCAACTTCGGCGCCGAATACAAGTCTTATATGGAAAAGACAGGCCGTTTCTTCCCTAAGTTGGGAGCTTAGTGATGAAGCCCGTGTTTGTTGATAATCTAGCATTCTTTTTAGGAGATCAACGCTTCTCGGTGGAGCAGTCTTCAAGTGCGGGACGTTTATTCACAGATGCCACGCAATTTAAAGATGCAGGTTTTCAATATCACCGCATGAGTTCTGCAAGTCAAAATGCCTATGACTTGGCGGTGGGAGCGGTCTCGCAAATCAAAAACGTTTTGCAAGATGTGGATTCTATTATCTACGCAACTTGTCTGCCTTTGAATGGCAATATCGGTTCTTATTCTAAATTTCAAGAAACCAAGGACGTCAAATTTTTGATGGACTATCCTGCCAGTCACCTTCAAGCATCTTTCGGTATGGAGAATGCGGCAGTGATCGGGTTGAATCAGCAGGCTTGCACAAGCATGTTAGGTTCTTTGCGTTTGGCCCGTGCATTATTGATGGCCGAAAGTGACCAAAAGAAAATTCTTTGTGTAACGGCGGATCGCTTTCCAGAGGGCGCGTCCTATGAGCAAGCTTACAACGTGATCTCTGACGGGGCGGCGGCTTGTGTCGTCAGTACTGAGGAAAAGGGCTATCGTTTGCTTGCAACCCACGCTTTGACCAATGGCGCCCTTGCTCAGGCAAGTGATGACGAAACGGTGGGAAGCTATTTCAGTTATACCTACAGATTGCTGACGGAACTCTTTGAAAAATCAGGGGTACAAATGTCAGAAATAGATTGGATTGTCCCACAAAATACCAATGTGAATGCATGGGTGATTTTGTCCCGTCTTTTAGGTACGGACTATGAAAAAGTATTTTTTAAATCCATCGTTGAGGTCGGACATATTATCAGCTCTGACAATATCGTTAATCTAGTTCAACTTGAGCAAGAAGGTCTTGTGAAGTCAGGACAAAAATTATTGTTGTTCATGGCGGGCTTTGGCTTGAATTGGCAGGCCGTTATCTTGGAGAAGGTTTAATTTATGGCCCATGATATTTCACAAGTTGCCAAAAAATTAACTCAAGCTTCTATTAAGGGTTATTACAACCCGCACACATTGATTGAGTTCCCAGAGAAGATCAACCAAGACGCTTGGTTTACCAGCCCCGAGTTGATTTCAATCTTTGGCAGTCCCGAGTGGAATGCGTTGAGTGAAGAACAGCAACGTAAGTTGAGCTTCTTTGAAACTATAAACTTCTTTAGTTTGAATATTCATGGCGAAAAATCCCTTTTGGAAGGTCTCACGCGCAGACTTTATGAAAGCGAAAATGCCGATGTTACAGATTATATTCACTACTTTATCGATGAAGAAAATAAACACATGTATTTCTTCGGAACTTTTTGCGAGAAATACGCCGGTAAAATCTATCCGGACCGCAAGTTCAATTTTTCTAGGGAATACGCACCTGGCGAAGAAGAGTTTTTGTTTTTCATTAAAGTCTTTGTCTTTGAGGAGATCGTAGATTTTTACAACGTGACGGCTGCTAAGGATGAAAAAGTCGACATGCTGTCCCGGGAAATCAATCGCAATCATCATGAGGATGAAGTCCGTCATTTGGCTTTCGGGCGCGTGATCTTAAATGATCTGTTTGCTACCTATTCACATCAATGGTCCGCGGAAACTTTGCAGGGCATCCGCGACTATATCAAAGCTTATTATTCGACAACGTGGAGAGAATACTACAATCCAGATATTTACGTCGATGCGGGTTTGGAAAATCCCTATGAACTGGCTTCCAGAGTTTTTGAGTCTGCGCCAGCTAAGGAACACCGCGCTCGCGCTTCACGTGTCAGTCTTCAATATTTAAAGAAATGCGGAATCATCGAGGAGATTTTTGAGGTATGAAAACAGAACAAGAAGTTAAAGACACTTTGAAACAGTGGGTTCTGAAGAAGTCGCAAAAAATCACAGCCGAAGAATTGACCTTTCAAACGCCTCTTTTAGAGTCGCGTATTTTAAGTTCACTGCATGTGATGGAGTTGATCTTAGAGATCGAACGCATCAGTGGCAGCAAATTCAATTTGAAGAATTTGAAGCCGGGGGTGTTTAACTCCATCGACAGCATTTATACATCTTTCTTTGGGAAGCCAGCATGAGCGACAGCAAAATCTTAGAAATTCCAGGTTATAAGTGGATTCCCAATGGTCAATCGAATCTGAGTGGCGAGGTCTTCCAATTATTCAAAGCCTTGGACTCGATGTTTTTAAGATTGGCTGAACAAGTTCAAGCGCAGGAATTCTATTTTCCGCAGTTCATTCAAGCCAAAGAATTAAACCGTATGGACTACTTTAAGTCCTTTCCTCACTTGATCACCTTCCCGGTGGCTTTGGATCAAAAGAACGAAGCGAACTTGGATAAGTTTATTAAAGGTGAGCGCTGCGATGCTGAAGGCCGCGTTCAATTGACTGAGATCGACAAGGTCTGCGATTGTTTAACGCCGGCGGCTTGTTATCACTTCTATATTCATTTTCAAATGCAGGATCTTAAGAAGACTCAGTTCCTCACGACCCGGGCGAATTGCTTCCGTCGTGAATTGTATTATGCGCCTTTACAGCGTCAGTGGAATTTCAATATGCGCGAAGTGGTTTGCCTTGGTGCCCATGATGAGGTGAAAGCTTTCATCACCAAGTACCGTGCCTTGGCGAGTGAGAAATTCAAGGCCTTGGATTTAGCCATTGAGTGGGAAGTGGCCACTGATCCTTTCTTTAATCCTGAAAGCAATCCTAAGTTCGTCATGCAGCAGCTCGATCCAGTGAAACATGAAATGATTTTTGAAAAGAATCTTTCGATTGGTTCCACGAACTTTCATAAAGATTATTTTGGCGAGAACTTTAAAATCACCCATCAAGGTCAGACAGCCTCCAGTGCTTGTATTGCCTTTGGTTTGGAGCGTTGGATCTTTGCGATCGTCACTCGCTATGGAACGAATCCCGCGAACTGGCCGATGAAGGAGATTCAAAATGCCTAAGCTTCTTTTGACGGGGGCCACAGGATATATTGGCGGACGTTTGTTGAAGCGTTTGCTTAAAGAAAGGAAAGAAGATTTCCTTATTCCGGTGCGTGCTGCTTCGCCAGAAGAGTTTATAAAGCGCAAAAACCAACTTTTTGTCTCTTTAAGTTTTGACGAACAATCTCGAGTTGAGGTTTTACAGACAGAGCTGGATGGCTTGACTGCAGTTTTGGAAAAGTATCGAGAGGAATTGACGGTCATTATTCATAATGCTGCGAAGACGGCTTTCAATGTCGACGAAGGGACCGCAAATGCGGTCAACCGTGATGCCTCGTTGGCGTTATTATCATTCGCCAAAAACTGCCCGCAATTGGAAAGCTTCGTTTATGTCAGCACCTTGTATGCTTCCGGAATGACCTCTGGTGCAATCGAAGAAAGGTTTTTTGAAAAACCTCAATTTGCGAATCATTATGAAAGATCGAAGTGGGAAGTGGAGGAAGAGATCCGCACCAACTTCAGTTCACTTCCTTGGCGGATCGCCCGCGTCGCAACGGTGATTTCTGACGACGCTAGCGGAAAAGTGATTCAACAGAATGCGATACATAATACTTTGAAGCTTTTCTATTATGGTTTGATCTCGTTACTTCCTGGAAAGGCAGAAACTCCGATTCACTTAGTGGACGGAGATTTTGTAATGGAAGCTTTAACGGCGGTGATTTGTAAAGGTCAGTCACAGGGAATTTATAATGTTTGTTATGATCAACAGGGCAGTGTCTCGTTGGGGCGCTTCATTGACCTGGCTTTTGAAGAGTTTAGCAAAGACGAAAACTTTAAAAGTCGTCGTCTGCTCAAGCCTTTATTCACGGACGAAAAGTCCTTTGAAGTTTTGGTCTCAAATGTCCAAGGCTTTGGTGGCAGTGTTCTGAATCAAGGTCTTTCAAGTATCTCTCCATTTGGACGTCAATTGTTTATTAAAAAGAATGTCAGCAACACTGCCATGTTGGCTTTGTTGAATGGTTATAAGATTGCCGAGACCGAAGCGACCGTAAGAAAAACTTGTGAGTACCTTGCGCAAACGAAGTTTGCGAAGTCAGTGCAAGGATAGGGAGCATTTTTATGAAGGCTTTGACCGAAAATGAAAAATGGCTATTAAGTTTTTATCGCACTAGTGAAATCTCTGGAGCTTTGTTTTTCGGCCGCTTGGCCAAGTCGCTGCCGCCGGGACCGATTCAAACTGATTTGACCAAGCACTTTGCCGACGAAAGCCAGCACTCGTGGTTCTGGACTCGTTGCCTGCAGAACCTGGATGCCGAGCCGTTGAAATTGGATATGGCCTATCAAGATCAGTATATTTCGGCAGCGGGAATGCCCGCGAATATCATGGAGATCCTGGGCATCACTTTGATTTTTGAAAAACGCGTGATCGGACAATACGCTCTTCATCGTCAGGTCCCGGATCTGAACCCTGAAATTAAAAAAACCTTGGATCTGATTGTGGAAGATGAAAAGTGGCATATTCAGTGGGTGACGGACGCCTTAAAAAACATGGAAGGCGAATATGGCAAGGACCATATTGATAAAACCCTGAAACGTTTCTATGAGGCGGACAAAGAAGTTTATTTGAAGACCGTGACGGAACATGAAGACAGAATCGCCGGAATTTTAAAATATAAAAAACCTTAAGGACGGAACCTCATGCTAGACAATCAGAAGATCAAACAGCGTATTAGCGAGCTATTAAGTGTTCCTCTGGAAAAAGTCTCAGAAGAGACTCCTCTTCAAGATCTGGTGATCGACTCTTTCATTTTGATTGATATGGTTATTGATCTGCAGAACACCTTTAGGGTGCGTCTGAATCAAGAGGACCTAACTCCGGTAAAAACGGTTGGGGACTTGCTTCAGGTTCTACAAAGTAAAGCTTAGGATGCATCATGAGCAGCAATATTCTCGTTCTTAATAAGGTCGTGAAGACCTATCATCTTGGAGAAACAACTGTGCATGCCCTGCGCGAGCTGGATTTGCATTTGAAGAAGGGCGAGTTCACGGCTTTGATTGGAAAATCAGGGTCGGGAAAGAGTACGCTGCTCAACTTAGTCGGTTGCATTGATAAACCGAATTCAGGGCAAATCATCTTTGATGGTGAAGACATTACCGGTTTTTCTGAGGTTCAAAAAAGTCATCTGCGCAATAAAAAGATAGGCTTTATCTTTCAGTCCTTCAATTTGATTTCGGTCTTATCTGTCTATGAAAACATTGAACTTCCTTTGGTCATTCAATCTCATATTTCTGATGAAGAACGGAAAGCTCGTGTGCAGACTGCGATGCAGGATGTGGGCTTGGAAGATTTTGCTCATTATCCTCCTGATAAATTATCAGGAGGCCAGCGTCAGAGAGTGGCCATTGCCAGAGCTTTGGTAACACACCCTTCGTTGGTGCTGGCGGACGAGCCCACGGCGAATTTGGATTCTAAGACCAGTCATAAAATTATTGATCTGCTTTTGGATCTTAATGAAAAAAGACACATCACCTTTTTGTTCTGCTCCCATGACGAAAAACTGATCGACCGAGTCACTCGCGTGATCAGAATTCAAGACGGAGTGATCAAAGAATGAAACTCTTTAGCAAGATGGCCCTGCGCAATCTTTTAAGAAACAAACGCCGCAGCTTTTCAACTGGCGCCGCCGTGATGGCTGGCTTTGTCGGGCTTTGTTTGTTGGGTGGATATATCCTGCGCACTGAAAGGTTCTTACGTGTGACTTCGGTCTACGTGAATCACAGTGGACACCTTTCAATCTATAAAAAAGGTGGTTTGGAGTTTTATAATAACAATCCACGACGCTATCATTTAAGCGGTCAGGATATTCAAACACTGCGTTCTATCCTGGCATCAGATCCTGAAGTTGAGTTCACGGCTCCGGTGCTACAAGGGATCGGACTTTTAAGTAACGGTCAAAAATCAGTGCCGTTCATGGGATATGGAATCAACCCGGCAGACGAAAAAAGAATCCAACAACATCCGCAGGTGACTGAATGGACTTCGGAGTTGGTTCCTGCTAGCAAAGCACTTTCGATTAAAGATGCCGAAGGCCCTTTAGCAGATACAATTTCTATCACCAAGGAGCTGGGTTCGTTGGTAGGAAGGCAGGCGCCTTTCCAAGAGCTAAATCCTGAGCAAAAAGATGTTCAGCTTGCGGGCAGAACTTTCGAGGGAGATCTGAATGCCGTCAATGCAAACTTAGGATTTAAGCACACCACAGGATACGCGATGATGGAGGACACTGGATTGGTGGCTCCTCTTAAAGTCATGCAAGATCTTTATGTGACAGAGGGTGGAACTTATTTGGCCGTGTACTTAAAGCCCCAGGCTTCCACATCAGATGCTTTAGCTCGTCTGGAAGAGAAAATTAAAACGGCAGGTCTGAATTATGAAGTGTTCCCCTTTGATGATGACCGAATCAGTTTGTTCTATGTCGGCACGATGGGTTTCCTTTATATTATGGCCGGCTTTTTTGTTTTCCTGATTTTCAGTGCGGTGGCTTTGTCCATCGTCAATTCAATGACGATCGGAATTATGGAACGTGTGCGTGAAATCGGGACCTTGCGAGCTCTGGGATTTACCAATGCGCAGACTGCTTGGTTGTTCACGTTGGAGAGCGTCTATCTGACACTTCTTAGTTTGATCGTCGGATTTTTCGCAACGAAGCTGATTGCGGGTTTGGTGAACTCATTGAATATCCGTTTTGAGCCACCGGGCATCAGCGGAGACATGCAGTTTGTGCTGACTCCGGATGCGTGGTTCTGTGCAAGCTTGGCTGTGCCAATTTTAATTATCAGTTTGATTTGTGCTTTTGTTGTTTCAAGAAAACTTGTCGATAAGCCTATCATCCACCTCTTACAGCAGGCCAACTAGTGAAAATTCTTTTAAAGATTGCTCTTCGAAATGTCATTCTTCACTGGCGTCAAAGCCTGGCAGCCACCATTAGTTTGGCGGCGGGCTTGATCTCTTTGGTCATGTTCCAAGGATATATGAAAGATGTTCGCCACATGTATCAAGAAACCTTCCGGTCCCGCATGATGTATGGGGATGTTATCATTGAACATAAAAACTTAGTTCGGGCAGAGGGCCGCGCTGAACCTTGGAAGTACAGTCTTAAAGATCCTGACCAAAAGTTTGTACAGAATTTCTTAAATAAATACACGGATCGCATCGACAGTGCTGCTAAGTTTTTGCAAATCTCGGGAATGGTTACGAACGGAAAAACCACGACAATCTTCCGTGGTTTTGGAAATGACATCAAGGCCGCACAGAAAACCCGTGGCGAAGCCTGGGCTTGGAATACACTCTATGGAACGCCTCTTAAAGAGGAGCAAAAGCACACGGCGATTTTAGGTCAGTCCTTGGGTAAAATTTTAGGATGCTATCCAGACAAAAAAGAAAAAGTCATGAATGCAGTGGCGGGCTATAAACCCGAAGTCAGACCTTTTCATTGCATTCAAAAAGACGTTCAGTTGAACGTCACGACCGAAACGGGGCAGTTGAATGCCATTGATCTAGAAGCAGTGGGCTTAGTAGATGCTTTGTATAAGGATATCGACGATAAGTATATCGTGACATCTTTAGAAGATGCCCAGGCTTTGATGAACACCCAGGATTTAAGTTATATCACCGTGAAGTTCAAAGACGAGGGTCCTCATATTGACGCCGTTATTGAGGATTTCACAAAGTCAGCAGCGGCGGCAGGCATTCCTCAACGCATGGTTCGTTGGGAAAATCATATCGTCGGGGATATGTACAATCGAACGATGAATCTGCTTTCCGTTTTTAGAAACTTCGTGGTTTCGATCATCCTGGTGATTGCGGGTCTGTCTGTTTTTAATACGATGATGAAGTTGGTGAAAGAAAGAACACGGGAGATCGGAACTTTGCGCAGTATAGGCTTTGTTCCCAATCAGGTGTTGCTGATTTTCATTGGGGAATCGGTGATTTTATCGCTTCTTGGCGGCGGTATAGGCAGTGTGCTGGCGGTGCTGAGCACCTTCGCCATGAATGCTTTGGGCATTGTCTATAAAGCAGGTGTTTTGGTCGAGCCCGTACCCTTTAGAATTATGATCAGTATGGATTTGTACATTCTTAGCTTCGTGTTTTTGAGTTTGCTGGCAACTTTCGCAACATGGATCGTGTGTCGTTCGACGTTGAAGGTGGAAACGGCAGAGAATCTTATTCATCACTAGGGCTGTTGGCGATGCAACTTCTGAGCGAATTTCCAGAATTTGTTGTCGGGTGCAAATTTCTTTTCTAGGAAAGCTTGCGCCTGTTTTTCTGAGATCTTAGCTGCTTCATTCCAAAGTTCTTCGTAGATATTTTTCGTTGCGCCGACGGCTAGGGATGGAAAGCTCGAGTCTTCGACTTCACCCCAGGCTACAATTAAAAGTCGCTGCCAAAGGGCTTTCATCGCACGATTGTAAGTGGCCTCCATGAATTTACCTTGAAGCTCTGCGACCTCTTTGATTTGTTTTGTAGACAGAGGAGAGTCCATCTCAAGGGCTTCTAGGATCGTATTGCTTTCTTGGGGCATCGGAGAGTCGTTGCGAAGAAATGCTAACATATTCACGAAGACTTCTTTTGAGAAAAAAGTCGCGCGGTTTTGATACCATTTTGTGTAAACGACTTTGCCTGATCGAGAAAACTCTTCTTTTAGAATCCAAAGATCTGAAACCTTGTGATCGCCCCCGGCATCCCACTCCCAGCGCATTGGCGTGCGTGGGAACAGAGTGTGCCACAGTGAACCCGGATCTTTTTGATTTTGAATTGGGTAAACCAGCAGAATTCCATTTTTCTCAATTGCATCCAGCGCTTTTTTTCTCATAGGCCTAGTTAATCAATTCCCAATGGTTTTGAGTAGATTTTTCCTAAACTCCCTGGGAAATGTGGCCTGAGCGAGCGCGGCCCGGCAAAATACAAATTCTTTAGGGTGCTTATTTTCAAAGAATGAAAGGGCTCTAATCTTTAGGTTGGCAATTCCCGGGCTAAGACGTAGAAGGTGGGCTTATTATATGAACTAAATTAGTCCCAAGGAGCCTCCTGAATGAGTTTTCGTATCGCCTCTGCACAGTATCCTATTCATAAACACACAGATCTTGCGGCATGGAAAAGTTATGTCGAATCTTGGGTGCAAGAGGCCACCGGCAATCACGCGAAGCTTTTAGTTTTTCCAGAATTTGGATCCATGGAGTTGTGCTCTGTGATGCCTGAAAAAACACAAAAGAATCTTTCAGCCCAGATCAAGGAATTGACCAAGATGCATGATGAGTTCGTTGAAACCTATCAAGTTCTTGCTCAAAAGTACGAATGCTTTTTGTTGGCGCCATCAATTTTGGTGTTGAACGAAGAACAGGACTGGGTGAATCGCGCTTACTTTTTTGGTCCTTCTGGCGGTGTCTCTTTCCAAGAAAAGAATCATACATCTCGTTTGGAAAATGAAAAGTGGGGTGTCGTGACTGGAGATGCTTCTTTGCAAGTTTTCGAAACAGGCCTGGGAGATATCGGCGTGAGTCTTTCTGATGACGTGCAATTCGCCACGGCGGCGAATAAGTTGGCGAAAGAGGGAGTCAAAATTTTACTGGCGGCAAGTTATGCAAAGGATTCACAAGCTGCGCAGCGAATTCATATCGGCGCCCGTGCCCGCGCATTAGAGAATCAATACTATGTGATCGTAAGTCAGACAGTGGGTGAGGCGCTCTGGTCTTTGGCCGTTGATAGAAACAATGGTTTTGCTGCGGTCTATGGCCCGCCGGACCAAGGTTTCCCAGAGGATGGTATTGTCGCAAAGGGCGAGGTCAATGAACCCGGTTGGTTGTATGCCGAAGTGGATCTCGATAAAGTCGAACAGGTTCGCTCCAAAGGCGATACCCTCAACTTTAAGCAGTCCTAAGCTCGACGAAGTGAAGATTGCAGGCGAAAAGGGACCAATTTAGATGGCTTTTCGACGCACTTACCTAGTCGCGTACCTAGTTGCTTTTTATTACCGATCTGATATTTTCGGGGCATATTTCTAGAGTTACTAAAAGATAAATAACGCGCTTGGTTGAGTTCAATTGCCAAACGCATTCCAGGAGTAAAGACATGATTATCGGTGTTCCAAAGGAAATCAAAATTTCTGAAAACCGCGTAGGTATGACTGAAGCGGGTGTTGTTCAGTACGTTAAAGAAGGTCACACAGTTATCGTTGAAAAAGATGCTGGTGTTGGTTCTGGTATCACGAACGAACAATATGAAAAAGCTGGCGCAAAAATCATCGACACTAAAAAAGAAGTTTATGCGAAAGCAGATATGATTCAGAAAGTGAAAGAACCACTTCCTGAAGAATATGAACTCATGAAAGAAAACCAAATCATCTACACTTACCTTCACTTGGCTGCTGAGCCAAAACTAACTAAAGTTCTTTGTGAACGTAAAGTGAAAGCAATCGCTTACGAAACGATCCAATTGGATAACGGTTCTTTGCCATTGTTGACTCCTATGTCTGAAGTTGCGGGCCGTATGGCAACTCAAATCGGTGCTTTCTATCTACAAAAAGATCACGGTGGAAAAGGTATCCTTCTTGGTGGCGTGACTGGCGTTAAACCAGGAAAAGTAACAATCATCGGTGGTGGTGTTGTTGGTACGAACGCTGCGAAAATGGCAGTGGGTCTTGGCGCTTCAGTAACTATTCTTGACGTAAATACAGCTCGTCTTGAGTACCTTGATGACGTTTTCCAAGGTCGTTGCATGACTTTGTTCTCTAATCCAAAAAACATCGAAGAATCAGTTCGTGAATCTGACCTAGTTATCGGTGGCGTTTTGATCACTGGTCACAAAGCTCCAACTCTTGTAACTAAAGAGATGATCGCTTCAATGGCTAAAGGTTCTGTTGTTGTTGATGTTGCAGTTGACCAAGGCGGTTGTATCGAAACTTGCCGTCCAACTTCACACACAAACCCAACATACGAAGTTGATGGCGTAATCCATTACTGCGTACCAAACATGCCAGGCGTTGCACCAAGAACTTCTACTTACGCTCTAACGAACGTAACTACGAAATACGGTTTGATGCTTGCAGGAATGGGCGTTGAAGATGCAGTAGCAAAAAGCGCTCACCTTCGCAAAGGTCTTAACGTATACGGCGGCAACGTTGTTTACGAGCCAGTGGCTAAGGACCTTCACATGCCTTACGTTCCATACAAAGGCTAATCTGATTTCTAAATTAGAAATAAAAAAGGGAGTCTTCGGACCTTACTATTACCCACAATTCTAACGAATTGTGGGTTTTGTATTTTTGGGGTACGTTCTTTTCTTTAAATGAAGTTAAGAACAATGCAGAGTCCCATCAAGGAAGATGGATCGTGGGTTGAGTCAGAGTTGGCTTTCGCTGATTTCAGTGAATTACGGCTTAACAAACGGTTTCAAATTCTCACTAAACAA
>JACXTT010000726.1_pt1 | contig 56530 bp, 53 predicted proteins | sample 9270951 | NCBI WGS metagenome assembly JACXTT01 (sample SAMN15532306, study PRJNA645909) | rock metagenome | isolation source: weathered quartz diorite | place: Puerto Rico | collected 2017-06-21
GGTACACTCTGTCGTCATAGGGCTGTTTCCCCCATCGGCTTAAAGTTCGCTTCGCAGCTGCTTTATGCCTGAAAGGGAACAGCCCTTTCAACGTCTATGGTGAGAAATCCGGGCTAGCGCGCCCCGTCCTTACCGCCCGGGCCGATCGTATCCTCGTAGGACGCCTTGAAGATCGCCGACAGATCGCCGTCCAGGATGTCGGGGGGCATCGAGGCGCGGTCGACGATCACCCGGTTGCGGGAGACCTGCTTGGCGCGGTAGAGCGCCTGGTCGGAGGCCCGCAGCAGATCGTTCTCGTCGCGCACCTGCGTGTTGGCGGGATACGACGCGACCCCGGCGCTCACGGTCATCCGCACCACCAGCTCGTTGGACTTGTAGAGATGCTCCTCGGCCGCCTTGCGGATGCGCTCGGCGACGATGGCGGCGCGGATGCCATCCGTGTTCGGCAGCACGACGAGGAACTCCTCGCCGCCGAACCGGCCCACGATGTCGGTGGTGCGCGCGTTCTCGGACAGAAGGCGCCCGAACTCCCGCAGGACCTGGTCGCCGCAGTCGTGACCGTACTTGTCGTTCACCTGCTTGAAATGATCGAGATCGAGCAGGGCGACCGACAGCGGCGTGCCGTAGCGCTGCGCCCTCTTGAACTCCTCGGCGAGCCGGCGCTTCAGATAGCGGTCGTTCAGGAGATTCGTCCGCTCGTCGGTCACCGTCAGCTTCAGGAGACGATCGTTGGCGTCACGCAGCTGCTGGTTGGCGCGCTCCAAGGAGGTGTAGAGGTACCGTTTCTTGAGGGAGGAGCGCAGGACCGCGTCGAGCTCGTCGAAATGGAACGGCTTGACGATGTAGTCGTCGGCACCGCCCTTCAGGCACTCGACCTTGCTCTTCACGTCGCGCTTCACGGTCATCACGACGACCGGGATGGTCGAGAGCACGCGGTCCCGCTTGATGGTCCGCAGGACCTGGAGGCCGTCCGGCGGCGGGATGAGCAGATCCAGCAGGATCAGGTCGGGACGATCGGTCGGGATCCGACGCAGCGCGTCCTGACCGCTCGTGGCGCTGGTCACGTCGTAACCGCCCATCGTCAGCCACTGGGTGAGCAGATCGACGCCGTCCCGATCGTCGTCGACGACAAGGATCCTGAACTTGCGCGTCGCCACCGTGGGGAGTTTCGGTGGGGTGGCGGTGCCCTCTCCCTGCATGAACGCCCCCGGTCTCGGGGGCCACTCCTTTCCCTGATCGCCTGCGTATTCTATACCACCGGCGGAATCGGGCTGCAACGTGAAAATCCAGGTTTGACGCGGGTTTGCGACGATCCGACGTCAGCCGGACGTCGCCTCGTCAAGGGCGTGGCGCGACCGGCGGCCTCAGCGCGGCGCTGCGGCCGGCGCCGCCGGCTGACCCCACGCGGCGAGCAGGGAGGCCCGCTCGCGGTAGGTTTTCCAGGTCTCGAACGGATCGACGCGAGCGACGTTGAGGCTCGCGAGACTCGGCACCCAGTCCGGCCTGGGAGCGGCGGGCAGGAACGTGATCAGGGCGTAGTCGTTCTGTCCGAGAAGCCAGGCGCCCTCCGTGGCGAAAAGATAGCCGTACAGACCTTTCGCCTGGGCCGGATCGGGTGCATCCCGCAGCAGGACCGCCACCTGGGGGGGCACCACCGCGCCCTGACCGATTCGATCCGGGAACAGGATGTTGATCGGCTCGGCCTCGCGTTTGGCGCCGATCGCCTCGTCGAGGCCGACCAGGGCCCACGAGCAATCGCCCGACGCCACCAGTCGGAGCGCGGACGCATCGTCCTCGACGACGCGCGTTCCATCGGCGCCCAGGGCGTCGAAATACGCGCGCGCCTTCTCCGGACCCCACTGGGAAAACAGGGCGGCCGCGTGGAACGCCGCCGGTCCCGAAGCGATCCGCGGCATCGCGCCCCGACCGGCCCAGGGGGCGCGGATCAGATCGGCGATGCCGGCGGGCGCCTCCTCCGGCTTCAGGCGCGCGCTGTTGTAGACGATCACGCGCGGGTTGGCGGCAAACCCGATCCAGCGAAACTGCCGATCGCGATACTGCTCGGGAACCGGGCGCGCACCGGCCGGCCGGAACGGGACCGCCAGATCGGCCTCCACGATGTCGTAGGCCGACAGGGGCGATTCGCCCCAGAAGAGATCGACCTTCCCCCTCGCCGCGAGGTCCTTGAGGGTGGGCAGGAATCGATCGCCGAGGGTCTCCCGGTACGTCGCATCGACGTGGATCCCGGTCTGCTCCTGGAACGTCCTCAAGAGCGGGGCCGCGGTGCGCTTCGGGGCCTCGACGTAGATGATCACCGACCCCTGTCCCGGGACCTTGACGATCTCCTCCGGTGGTCCGGCGGGACCGCCTCCGGTTCCGCAGCCGACGCCGAAGGCCAGCGGGGCCCATAGAAGGAGCCGTCCGATCGAACGCGCGCGCGTGTCCATCGGGGCGCGACTGTAGCAGCGCGGCCGCCCGCCCCGCAAGCGGTGGCCCGGCGGACGCATCCGCGGGATGGCGGGCGCCGTTTTCAGCGCGACGGGGGATGCATTAGAATGCCCGGCATGAGCCCAGCGAGGGGGCAGTTCCGGGCGATCGATCCGGCGGAGCCGGACGAGCAGGAGGAGTCCCGCCGGATGCGGCGCCGAAGCTTCCTCAAGTGCGACTATCGCCCCTCCGACGCCGATTTTTTCTGCTGGAAGTACGGCGTCTGGTACAACGTCATGGACTGCTGCTACCGGCACGCGCGCCAGACCTACTCCGGGTGCGCCGGCTGCGGGCAGGGGGCGAACAATCTGAAGGCGAACAAGGATCGCTTCCACTCGAGCCGTCACCTGGGCGATCGACCTCGCAACGGGCGCTGACGCGGAGCCCACCCTGGATCTGATCATCGCCAACGGCGACGTGGTCGACGGGACAGGACGGTCGTCGTTCCGCGCCGATGTCGGGATCGCGGGCGACCGCATCGCCGCGGTGGCGCCGGGACTTTCGGGGGCGGCCACGCTCGACGCCCGGGGACGCACGGTCGCCCCGGGTTTCATCGATTTGCACTCCCATTCCGACCTGTGCGCGACCCTGCCCTTCGCCCGGCAGGCTCCCCTGTTCGAGGGCCGGGTGCGCCAGGGGATCACGACGGAGCTCCTCGGCAATTGCGGTATCGGCTGCGTGCCGCTGTTCGAGCGCACGCGCCGCGACCTCGAGCGGGTGTGCGGGTTCATCGCCCCGGAAGAGGTTCCCTGGTGCTGGGGGTCGTTCTCCTCCTATCTGGATCATCTCGAGACCCAGGGATGCGTGCCTAACCTGGCTTCGCTGGTGGCGCACGGTCCTCTGCGGCTGGCGGCCATGGGCGCGCGTTCGGGGCGGCCGACGCCGGAGGAGCAGGAGACCATGAACCGCCTGGCGCGCCAGGCCGTCGACGAAGGGGCCTTCGGGGTCTCCTTCGGGCTCATCTATCCGCCCGGCCAGTTCGCCGACACCGACGAGCTCGTGTCGCTGGCCCGTGCGGCGGCGGCAGCGGGGGGATTCGCCGCGTTCCATCAGCGGGGCAGCAGCCGGGAGACCCTGTCGGAGGCGGTCGCGGAGCTGGTCGAGGTCGCGAGCCGCGGCCGCGCTCCCGTGCACCATTCCCACGTCGAGACGGTGGGCCGGCGCGCCTGGTCCGGCGCTCCCGCGGTTCTCGAGGTCGAGGAGCGCGCCGCGCGCGACGGGATCGAGATCACCGCGGACGTGATCCCGTACACGGCGGTCTGCACCACCATGCTGGCTCTCTACCCGCCCTGGTCGCTCGCAGGGGGCGCGCAGGCCTTCCTCGAACGGCTCCGGGATCCCGCCGTGCGGGCCCGGATGAAGCAGGAAATCGAGGACATGTCGCCCGTCTGGCCCCCCTGGAAGGAGAGCGGGCGCTGGACCATGAACATCGCCCGCGAGTGCGGCTGGGATCACATCCGTCTGGCGCACGTCGACGGCGCTGCGAACAAGAGATACGAGCACCTGACGATCGCCGAGATCGGGAGGAGGCGGCGAGCCGATCCGTTCGACGCCCTCTCCGACCTGCTCCTGGAGGAGTCGGGAGTCGCGACTCAGCTGATCTTCGGGATCTCGGGCGACGACACGACCGACGAGCCGCTCCTGCCGCTGCTCGCATCCGCGCGTCTCGCGCTCGTGACCGATGCCTGGGAGATCGGCAAGGGGTTCCCGCACCCGGGGGCCTACGGGGCGTTCCCGAGAGTCCTCGGCCACTACGTCAGGGACAGAGGGCTGCTGCGTCTCGAGGAGGCCGTCCGCAGGATGACTCTCCTGCCGGCCCAGAGGCTGGGCCTGCGCGATCGTGGCCGGGTGCAGGCGGGTTGCCTCGCCGATCTGGTCGTGTTCGATCCGAAAACAATCGCGGACCGGTCGACGTTCACCGCGCCCCGGAATTTCGCGGCCGGGATCGAGGCCGTCCTGATCAACGGGCGGCCGGTCGTGCGGGACGGCGCGTTCCACCCGCATCCGTCCGGGCGGATCCTCAGGAGAGCGGCATGACGGTGCGCGGCGCCGGGCCTGTGGCCCTCGCGACCGCGGTCGGCATCGGGCTCCTCGCGGCGGCCGGCTCGCCGACAGAGGTTCCGGGCACGCCGGACGAGGTCATCCACGCCAACAACCGCGGCGCGGCGCTGATGGAGCAGTACAAGCACGCGCAGGCGGTCGAGCAGTTCAGGAAGGTCACAACACAGGCGCCCAAGTGGGCGCCGGGATTCGTCAATCTGGGGCTGGCCGATTTCTACGCCCGTGACACCGCAGGGGCCGAGAGCGCATTCAGGGAGGCCGCGCGTCTCGATCCGTCCCTGCGCCAGGCGAGCTACGGCCTGGCGCTCGTCCTGAAGAGCGGAGGGAAAACGGCGGAGGCGATCGCCGCGCTGGAAAAAGTGCGCGCCCTCGATCCCGAGGACGCCGATGTCCTGTACAACCTGGGTCTTCTGCACGCGCGGGAGCGTCGTTTCGAGGCGGCGATCGCGTCCCTGACGCGGGCGCGGCAGATCGACCCGGACAGCATCTCGATCCGCTACCAGCTGGCCCGCGCTCTCCTGCAGGCCGGACGGCAGATCGACGGCGACAGGGAGATGGCCGCCTACAAGAGGCTCTCGGCGAACCCGCGGGTTGCCGCCCCGACCGGGAACCAGTACGGCGAGGCGGGACGCTATGCCCTGATCGTCACCGACTACCGTGCGCTGGGTGGTCCAGCGGCACCGCCACGACCGATCGCGCTCCGTTTCAGCGACGTCACCGCCGCGTCCGGCATCCTCTTCCGGCACGCCGGTCCGGGGGGGGAGCCAAGGGGACCCGAGGCGGCCTCACCCGCGTCGCCCACCGCGGCGGCGGCCCGCTACGGCTCCGGGGTCGCCATCGGGGACCTCGACGGAGACGGGCGTCCCGATCTGGTGCTCGCCAACGCATCCTCGGACGGCAGGGCCCGGCCGGCTGTGTACCGGAACAAGGGTGAGATGAGCTTCGAGGACGTGACCGGCGCCTCCGGTCTGTCGTTCGAGGGGGTCGGGATGGCGGCGGCGCTCGGGGATTTCGACAATGACGGAGATGTCGATCTCTACCTCACGCGCCTGGACGGTGGCGCGCTGTTCGAAAACGACGGCAAGGGTCGCTTCCGCGACATTACGGAGAGAGCGCACGCCTCGGTCTCCGGGTTCGCCCTGGGCGCCGCCTGGGCCGATGTCGATCACGACGGCGATCTCGACCTGTTTGTGAATCGCATTCCGAAGCCGGGGTCGGCGGAGGCCGCGACGCCGGTCCTGCTGCTGAACCGCGGCGACGGCACCTTCCGCGAGGCGGCATCGGATCTGAAGATCAGCGCTCCCGCGGAGGGGACCGTGGCCGCCGTGTTCGCCGATTTCGACGCCGACCACGACATCGACGCCGTGCTCTCCTCGGCGGGCGGGCAGGACACTGTGCTCGACAATCGCAGGGAGGACGGTTTCGTGGCGATCGGCCGGGCGGCGGGGCTGGCGGAGCGCGGGGCGGGGCGCGGCGTGTCGGCGGGGGACGTGAACGGAGACGGCCTCGCGGATCTGGTGTTTGGCGCGGGGCCCTCGGATCCGCTGCGGGTCTATCTCGACGGACCCGGCCTGCGCTTCACGCCCCGGGAGATCCCGAAGCCGCGCGGGGCGTCCCTGTTCGGGACGGCGCTCTTCGACGCCGACAACGACGGCGATCTGGATCTGTTCGCGGCGGGGTCGGTGCTGCGGCTCTACCTCAACGACGGCGCCGGCGGCTTCAGTGACGCTTCGGCCGAGACCGGTCTCGACGCCATCCCGGTCAAGGACGGTCGCGGGGTGGCCGCGGCCGATCTGGACGGCGACGGGGATCTGGATCTGGTCGTCAACCAGAACGGAGGGCCACCGCTTCTTCTGCGCAACGACGGGGGCAGCCGGAATCGCTGGCTCGATGTGGAGCCGCGCGGTCTCAACAGCAACAAGGAGGGGATCGGCACCAAGGTGGAGGTCCTGGCGGGGGCGACCTGGCAGAGACGCGAGACCCAGGCGGGTGGCGGCTACCTGTCGCAGGCGCCTCCCACCGCGCACTTCGGCCTGGGCGACCGGCCGCTGGCCGACGTGGTCCGCCTGCTCTGGCCCGGCGGGGTCCTGCAGTCGGAAATGGACGTGCCCGCAGGGCAGCGCGTCCAGGAGGTCGAGATCGACCGCAAGGGCTCGTCCTGTCCCTTGCTGTTCGCGTGGAACGGCCGAAGGTACGGCTTCGTCACCGACTTCCTCGGGGTCGGCGGTCTGGGGCTGTGGACGGGGCCCGGCACGTACGGCACGCCGCAGCCGGAGGAGTACGTCAAGATCGAGGCGGACCAGCTGGCGCCGCGCGACGGCGCGTACCAGATCCAGGCGCTCGAGAATCTCGAGGAGATCACCTACCTCGACGAGGCGAAGCTGATCACCCTGGATCATCCGAAGGAGATCGATGTGTACCCTCTGGGGGCGTTCGGCGGCAGAGAGCGCCCGACCTACCGTACCCTCGCGATCCGGAGGGACGATCGCGTCTTCCCGACGCGCGCCACGGACCACAACAACCGCGACGTCACCGATACGCTCCTGAAGATCGATCGCATCTATCCGGACGATTTCCGCATGGAGCGCCTGGCGGGCTACGCCGAGATGCACTGGCTCACGCTGGAGTTCCCGGAGAGCGTCGCCCGCCTGGAGCATCCGGTCCTCTTCCTCGACGGCTGGGTCGACTTCGAGTACTCCTCCACCAACTTCGCCGCCTCGCAGGCCGGTGTGAGCCTGACGGCGCCGGTACTCGAGATGGTCGACGGCAGCGACGGTCTGTTCCATCCCGTCCTCGACCCGATGGGATTCCCACCCGGCCTGCCGCGCATGATCAGCGCGGACCTGTCGTCGATCGCGCCGCTGAAGTCGAGACGGCTTCGCCTGCGCACCAACATGCGTCTCTTCTGGGACCAGATCTTCGTGGCTGAGCCGCTGCCCGAGGAGGCGATGAAGGAGAAGGTGAAGGTGAACGAGGTGAAGCTGAGCGGCGCTCATCTGCACCACCGGGGGTTTCCGAGGGAGCACAGCCCCGACGGGCGCGCCCCGAGGGTCTACGATTACTCGATCCTCGACAACACGCAGCCGTTCCGGGTCATGACCGGCCGGTACACGCGGTTCGGCCGCGTCACCGATCTCCTGACCCGGACGGACGATCGTTACGTGATCTTCGGGAAGGGGGAGGAGATCAGCCTGGAGTTCCCGACCAAGGGGCTGCCGGAGGTGCTGCGCGGCTGGACCCGCAGCTTCCTGCTCTACGTCAACGGCTACTGCAAGGACATGGACCCGCACACCGCCTTTCCGGACACGGTCGAGCCGCTGCCGTTCCACGACATGTCGGCGTATCCGTACCCCGAGGGGGAGCACTACCCGGACGACGCCGAGCACCGGGAGTACCTCGCCACATGGAACACGCGCCTGCTGGAGGGACGCTGATCGGCGCCCGGTCGCGTGAAGGGGACGACGCCCGGGGAGGGGCATGAACGCCGTCGTCCGGGCCGAGCGTCTGTCGAAGGTGTACGTGAAGAGGCGATCGCTGCGCGAGATCGCCGGCCATCCTTTCCGGCGGACCGAGCGCATCACCGCGCTGTCCGATCTGACCCTGGAGACCCGCGCCGGCGAGATCTTCGGGATCCTGGGACCGAACGGCGCCGGCAAGACGACGTTCCTGAAGATTCTGGCCGGTCTCATCCTGCCCACGACCGGACGCGCGCTGGTCGCCGGGATCGACGTGGCGCGCCAGGCCCAGGCCGTCAAGCGCTCGATCGGATTCGTGACGTCCGATGAGCGCTCCTTCTACTGGCGGCTGACCGGTCGCGAGAACCTCGAGTTCTTCGGTCGCCTGTACGGCCTGAGCGCGGCGCAGGCGCGCTCCGCCGGTCGCGCGCTCCTGCGCATCATGGAGATGGACACGCTGGCGGATCGGCAGTTCATGGGCTACTCGACGGGGATGAAGCAGCGCCTCGCAATCGCCCGCGCGCTCCTGCACGACCCGCCCGTTCTCTGCCTCGACGAGCCCACGCGCAGCCTCGATCCAATCGCCGCCAAGCACCTGAGACGCTTCGTGCTCGATCATCTGAACCGGGAGAGTGGCAAGACCATCCTGCTGGCGACGCACAATCTGCAGGAGGCGGAGGAGCTGTGCGCGCGGCTGGTGGTCCTCGACCGCGGGCGCGTGCTGCGTCAGGGAAGCGTGGCCGAGATCACCGCCGGTCTGCCCGGCCGGGATCATTACATCCTGATCGTCTCGGGTCTCGGGACGCCGCCGGTCGACGCGCGCTGGACCCTGACCCTCGAGCGGCAGGACGGAACGCGCGCGCGGATCGACGCCGCCGTGGACCGGGACGGGCGGGCGTTCTCCGATCTGCTGCGGGCGCTGCTGGAGGCGCATGGCACCATCGTGTCGTGCGCGCGACGCGAGCCGGGGCTTCAGGAGGTGTTCGACACGATGGCGCCGGACGAGGACAGGAAGGAGCCGTGAGCCTGCTGCGCACGCTCCTGGCGTTCCTGAAGCGCGATGCCCTGATCGAGGCGTCGTACAGGACGTCGTTCCTGATGCAGGCTTTCGGCATCTTCTTCTCGGTCCTCATCTGGTACTTCGTGTCGCGCGTGGTGAATGCGCCGCCGAGCACGCCGGGGCTTGAGGGGGTCGATTACTTCTCCTATGTCCTGCTCGGGCTGGCGCTCCTGCACTATCTGTCGTCCGCGACGATGTCCTTCGCAGGCAAGATCCGGTCGGAGCAGATGACCGGCACGCTCGAGGCGATGCTGGTCACGCCGACGCCGATCGGGGCGATCGTTCTGGGCTCGTCGCTGTGGGATTTCCTGCTGACCTCGATCAAGGTGATCGCCTATCTGGTGATCGGCCGGCTGTTCTTCCACGTGGTCATTCAGCTCGACAGCCTGCTGCCGGCACTCGTCGTGATCGCGCTCACCGTCCTCGCCTTCTCGGGGATCGGCATCCTGTCGGCGGCGTTCGTGCTCTATCTCAAGCGCGGCGACCCGATCACGTTCCTGGTGGCGAGCGGCTCGGCGCTCGTCGGCGGCGTGTTCTATCCGCCCGAGGACATGCCGGTGTGGCTCGGCGGCTGGTCGCGTCTTCTGCCGATCACCTACGCTCTGCACGCGCTGCGGCGGGCGCTCCTGCGCGGCTGCCGCTTCGCCGAGCTGTTGCCCGACATCCAGGCCCTCGTCCTGTTCGTCGCGGTGCTGCTGCCGGTTGGCATCCTGGCGTTCCGCTTCGCGGTGCGCAAGGCGCGCCAGGAGGGCTCGCTGGTCCAGTATTGAATAACCCCGGAGGCTGTGTTAGATTCACCGGCCACTCCGAAGACACGGCGTTCGTGATGTCTCCCGACAAGAACGAGGCCGCGGCCACGCGGCCGGGAGCGGACGCGAGGAGACCGTCACCTTGAAATTCGAAAAGCTGAACGTCCCGCTCGAGGGGAAGGGCATCGAGACAGAGGGCGGCAAGGTGCGCGTGCCGCACCATCCCATCCTGCCGTTCATCGAAGGGGACGGCATCGGTCCCGACATCTGGGCGGCGGCGCACCGTGTGCTGGACGCGGCCGTGAAGAAGTCCTACGGCGGAGCGCGCCGGATCCACTGGTTCGAGGTGTACGCCGGAGGCAAGGCGCGCGACAAGTACGGCGAGTGGCTCCCCCAGGACACTCTGGAGGCCATCCGCACCTACACCGTCGCCATCAAGGGGCCCCTGACGACTCCGATCGGCGGCGGCTACCGCAGCCTGAACGTGACGCTGCGACAGGAGCTCGACCTGTACGCCTGCATCCGCCCGGTGCGCTACTTCGAGGGCGTGCCGTCCCCGGTGAAGAGGCCGCAGGACGTCGACCTGACGATCTTTCGCGAGAACACCGAGGACGTCTATGCCGGAATCGAGTGGCGCGAGGGAACCGAGAAATGCCGCAAGGTCGTGGAGTACCTGAACCGCGAGATGGGATGCTCGATTCCGGCGGACTCGGCCATCGGCGTGAAGACCATGAGCGCGCGCGCCAGCAAGCAGCTCGTGCGCAAGGCGATCCGCTACGCCATCGAGCGTCAGAAGCCGAGCGTCACGCTGGTCCATAAGGGGAACATCATGAAATACACCGAGGGAGCCTTCAAGGAGTGGGGCTACCAGGTGGCCCGGGAGGAGTTCGGCGAGTACACCATCACCGAAGAGGAGGCCGGGAAGCTCGCCCGGCCGCCGGCCAGCAAGGTGATGATGAAGGACCGGATTGCCGACTCGATGTTCCAGCAGATCCTGATCCGGCCGTCGGACTACTCGGTCGTGGCGACACCCAACCTGAACGGCGATTACCTGTCGGACGCGGCCGTCGCCCAGGTGGGCGGGCTCGGGCTGGCGCCCGGCGCCAACATCGGGGACACGACGGCGGTGTTCGAGGCGACGCACGGCACGGCCCCCGCCTATGCCGGCCAGGACAAAGTGAACCCCGGGTCGCTCATCCTGTCGGGCGCCATGATGTTCGAGTACATGGGATGGCTGGAGGCGGCCGATCTGATCGTCGAGGGGATGCGCCAGGCGATCCGTGCCGGGCGGGTCACCTACGATCTGGCACGCAACATGGAGGGCGCGGTCACGGTCAAGTGCTCCGAGTTCGCGGACGCGGTGATCGCCAGAATCGAAGAAGGGAGCTGAGGAACCCCGCATGCGCAGAAAAGTGTCGATCATCGGAGCCGGCAACGTCGGCGCGTCGGCGGCGGAGCGCATCGCGCTGCGGCGTCTGGCCGACGTGGTGATGGTGGACATCGTCGAGGGGCTGCCGCAGGGCAAGGCCCTCGATCTGAGCGAAGCGGGCCCGGTGGACGCCACGGACGTCCGCATCACCGGCAGCAACGGTTACGAGGAGACGCGCGACTCGGACATCGTGGTGATCACTTCGGGTCTGCCGCGCAAGCCCGGGATGACCCGCGACGATCTCCTGCAGAAGAACTTCGAGATCGTGAGAGGCGTGACCGAGCAGGTGGCACGCCGGTCGCCCCGGGCGATCCTGATCGTCGTGAGCAACCCCCTCGACGCGATGGCGTACACGGCGCTCAAGGCGAGCGGCTTCCCGCGGGAGAGGGTGATCGGGATGGCGGGCGTCCTCGATTCCGCGCGCATGCGGTACTTCATCGCCGAGGCCCTGGGCGTCTCGGTCGAGAACACGCACGCCTTCGTACTCGGCGGTCATGGCGACACGATGGTGCCGCTGCCGCGCTACTCGACGGTCTCCGGGATACCGATCACCGAGCTGCTCCCCGTGGATCGGATCGACGCCATCGTCCAGCGCACACGCGACGGCGGCATCGAGGTCGTCAACCTCCTGAAGAGCGGCAGCGCCTACTACGCGCCAGCGTCCTCGATCGTCCAGATGGTCGAGGCGATCCTCCTCGACAGGCACATGATCCTGCCGTGCGCCGTCTATCTGAACGGAGAGTACGGCTACCGCGACCTGTTCCTGGGCGTGCCGGCGCGTCTCGGAGCGAAGGGGATGGAGCAGGTCATCGAGATCCGGCTCACCGGCGAGGAGAAAGCGGCGCTGGATCGCTCCGCGGCGGCTGTGCGGGAGCTGGTGGCGAAGCTGAGGTTCTAGCGGCGGCGCCTTCCTCCAGGACCGCCGGACCCAGATCGGCGTCGGTGCTGGAGGCGATCTCGTCCACGATCCTGTCGATGGCCCGATGGACGGCGTCGATGGTGCCGCGCGGGCGGTTCGCGAGCACCGCGAAGGCGAAGCTCCTCCCGTCGTGGTTGGCGACGTACCCCGCCAGCGTCAGGGCGGCGGCAATCCGTCCCGTCTTGGCCCGCACGCGCCGGCGCGAGCCCTCTCCTCCAAAGCGTTCGTCGAGCGTGCCGTCGGCCCCGCCGATCGGCAGGGACGCGACGATTTCCGGTCCGATCTCGAAGTCGTCCCAGGTGCGTGCCAGCACGTCGGCGAGCAGGCGCGCCGGCACCCTGTCCTCGTCCGAGAGACCGGAGCCGTCGACCAGCCTCACGCTCGCGAGATCGAGACCGAGCCCGGCGAGGTAGTTGCGCACCACCTCGACGCCGTGGCCCGATGTCCCCGGCGTCTCCACGAACTGGGCACCCAGCGTCTTGAGGACCATCTCGGCCATGAAGTTGTTGCTGTTCTTGTTCATGTCCCGCAGGAGCGCTCCGAGCGGGCGGGACTCGTGGATGTGCAGCTCGCGCGCCTTCTCGGGGACCGTTCCGACAGCGAGATTCCCCCTGATCTCGATGTGCTCCGCGCGCGCGATCTCGCGGAACGCCGACAGCGCGTAGAGCGCCGGCTCTTCGACCGAGCGATGGAACACCGCTGGTCCGCCGCCCCGGCGGATCGTCCCCCCCACGACCAGGGCGTTCTGGCCGTTCTCGAACGAGCGGGAGACGGCGAGCGACGTCGGTCCCGACGTCGTCGTCGCCTTGTTCATCACCTGGAAGAACGAAGCCGCCGGCTCGAGCGTCAGGTCGGGGCGCGCGCCCAGGAGCGGCGAGGGATCGATCGTGACGGTCACGACGTTGAAGTTGCAGGAGAGAGCGCCGATGGGGGCGTTGTACCAGGAGTCGGCCGCGGGTGCGGACCAGCCGGGCGGTCGCCGCACCGAGTCGAAGTAGGATTCGTCGGCGATCAGGTCGCCTTCCACGCGGCGCAGACCGAGCGACGCCAGCCGGCGAGCCATCAGCCACCACGACTCGCCGACGAGATCGGGGGCGCCCGATCCCTGGATGTACAGGTTCCCCGCGACGCTCCCCGATCCGTCGATCGGCCCGTCCGCGAACAGGCGGGTCTGGTAGACGAACTCGGGCTTCAGAAGCGCCAGCGCGGCCGCGCTGGTCAGGATCTTGAGCGTCGAGGCCGGCTGCGCCGGTCGATCGGCGTTGCGCAGGAAGATCGGTCGGCCGCCCGGCAGCAGCAGGACGGCGATGCCGGTGTCGTCGGGGCTCAGGGCCGGAGCGCGCAGGAGGGGAGCGAGACGGTCCGCCAGCAGCACGGGGACGGCGGGCATTTCGGCCGGCGCGGCGCGCTCGGTTCCGGGCCGGTCGGTCGATGCGGCGGACCCCAGCGCGGCGAGCAGTACGAGGAGAAGCAACGGGACCCGCCGGGCGTCCGGTGCGCCGGGCCGAGCCGGTGGGAGACCGGTGCGTGACGGCATTTCGGACGAGACTCCAGGAGTCACCGCGCGCGCATCGTAGCAGAGCATTAAACGCCTGTCAAAACAACGGTTTGACACGATCCCGGACGGATGCTATATAGAGTCGCCGCCGGGACCCGACTTGGATTCGGCGCGGCGAACGGTGAGAATCTCCGGGTGAAAATCCACGAGTATCAGGCGAAGCAGATCCTGAAGCGGTTCGGGGTCGACGTGCCCAGGGGCGACGTCGCCTTCAGTCCGAAGGAGGCCCAGGCGATCGCCTCGCGGCTCGGTGGTCGATCCGTCGTCAAGGCGCAGATCCACGCAGGCGGACGCGGCAAGGGCGGCGGCGTCAAGATCGCCGCGGACGCCGACGAAGCCGAGCGGCTGGCGCGCCAGATGATCGGCATGAGCCTGGTGACCCCCCAGACGGGCCCTCACGGCCGGAAGGTGCGGCGGCTCCTGATCGAGGAGCCGATCGAGATCGCCCGCGAGATCTATCTCGCCGTGACGCTCGACCGCGCGCGGTCGCTCCCGGCCATGATGGCCTCGGGTCAAGGTGGCGTGGAGATCGAGGAACTGGCCCGGCGCGACCCGGAGGCGATCCGCGTCGAGCCGATCGATCCGGTGCCCGGATTCCGCTCGTTTCAGGCGAGACGCATCGCCTACGGGCTCGGGTTGTCCGGCGAGCAGGTGACGCGCGCGACCCGGCTGATGCAGGCGCTCCTGCGCGTCTACCTGGAGACGGACGCGTCCCTGGTCGAGATCAACCCGCTCGTCCTCACCGCCCAGGGGGCGTTCGTGGCGCTCGACGCGAAGATGACCTTCGACGACAACGCGCTCTACCGCCGCCCGGAAATTCGCGATCTGCGCGACCCGGACGAGGAGGAGCCGCTCGAGGTCGAGGCGGGGGCGCACGGGCTCAACTACGTCAAGCTGCAGGGAAACATCGGCTGCATGGTCAACGGCGCCGGTCTGGCGATGGCGACGATGGACATCATCAAGCTCGTCGGAGGCGAGCCCGCGAATTTCCTGGACGTGGGCGGCGGCGCAACCTCCGAGCAGGTCGCGTCCGCCTTCCGGATCCTCCTGGCAGACCCGAGCGTGAAGGGGGTCCTGATCAACATCTTCGGCGGCATCCTGCGCGGCGATGTCCTGGCGCGCGGCCTGGTCGAGGCGATCCGGAAGGTGGACGTGCGCGTGCCCGTGGTGGTGCGCCTGGAAGGCACCAACGTCGATGAAGGGCGGCAGATCCTGCAGGGTTCGGGTCTCGATTTCACCCTGGCCGACGGGATGCTCGACGCGGCCCGCAAGGTGGTCGCGCTGGCGGGGGCACGATGAGCGTCCTGATCGACCGGAGCACGCGCGTCCTCATCCAGGGGATCACGGGTCGTGAGGGGACGTTCCACGCGCGCGGCTGCCGTGAATACGGCACGACGATCGTGGCGGGCGTCACCCCGGGGCGCGGCGGCACCGTGCATGAGGAGGTGCCGGTCTTCGACACGGTCCGTCAGGCGGTCCACGAGACCGGAGCCGAAGTGTCGCTCATCTTCGTGCCGCCCGCCGCGGCGGCGGACGCCATCCTCGAGGCCGCGGACGCCGGCCTGCGGCTGGCGGTCTGCATCACCGAGGGCATCCCGACGTCGGACATGGTGATCGTGCGGGCCGCCCTCCGGGGCGGCGGCATGCGTCTCATCGGTCCCAACTGTCCCGGCCTCATCTCGCCGGGCAAGTCCAAGGTCGGCATCATGCCCGGCTACATCCACAAGCCGGGGCCGGTGGGCGTCCTGTCGCGCAGCGGGACGCTGACCTACGAGGCGGTCGCCCAGCTCTCGCGTCGCGGCATCGGCCAGAGCACCTGCATCGGGATCGGGGGCGATCCGATCATCGGCACGACCTTCGTCGACGCCCTGAAGCTGTTTCGCGACGACGACGACACGGGGGTCATCGTCCTGATCGGCGAGATTGGCGGCGGCGCCGAGGAGGAGGCGGCGCGCTGGGCCGCCACCGAGCTGAAGAAGCCGATGGTCGCGTTCGTGGCGGGGCAGACGGCGCCTCCGGGGAGGCGGATGGGGCACGCGGGCGCGATCATCGCGGGGGGGCATGGGACCGCGATCGAGAAGATGGCCGCCCTGCGGGCCTGCGGCGTGCGCGTCCTGCAGAGCCCCGCCGAGATCGGCGAGGCCGTCGAGGCGGTTCTCAAGGAAGCGCCCCGCGCGGGCGGGGCCAGGGGACACGGATGATCCAGAGGACGCTGTCCATCGTGAAACCGGACGGGGTGGCCGCGAACAGGATCGGCGAGGTGGTGCGCCGGTTCGAGGCGGCAGGTCTGCAGGTGGCCGCCCTGAAGATGATCCGTCTCGAGCGCAAGGAGGCGGAGGCGTTCTACCACGTGCACCGGGAGCGGCCGTTCTTCCCGTCGCTCGTCACGTTCATGACCTCGGGCCCGATCGTGCCGATGGTGATCGAGGGGGAGGATGCGATCGCTCGCGTGCGCGCCATCATGGGCGCCACCGATCCCGCCAAGGCGGCCCCGGGCACGCTGCGCAAGGATTTCGCCTCGTCGATCGAGAAGAACATCGTGCACGGGTCCGACGGCCCGGAGACCGCGGCTTTCGAGATCGGATTCTTCTTCGGCGCGCTCGATATTCCTCCACGCTGAATGCGCGACATCCTGCGTCTCTTGCGCTACGTGCGGCCTTACGTCGGACGCCTGGGTGCGGCCGCCGTCTCCTCGGCCCTGATCTCGCTGGTCTATCTCGGTCTGCTGGCTCTCATCCAGCCGATCCTGGAGCTCTTCTTCCCGGGCGCCTCGACGCTCACGGGCGCCGGGCCGGGCAAGCTGCGGCCGTTCGAGACGCTGAGCAAGCTCCTCGGCGCCGGTCCGGGGGCGCCTCCCGGAACCGCGCTCGCCCGCTGGCTCAGCGACGGAATCACCGGCCGGACCGTCCTGGTCGCCGTGCTGATCGTCGTCCTGTTCGTCTTCAAGGGGATCTTCACCTATCTGGGCTCGTACCTGACGCGCTGGGCCGGCCTGCAGGCGGTGCGCGATCTCAGGGCCGATCTCTACGCGCGCATCCAGAGACAGTCGCTCGCGTTCTTCTCCGATCACCCGACCGGCAGCCTGATCTCGCGCGTGGTGAGCGACATCGGCCGGTTGCAGCGCCTGGCGTCCGACAACCTGGCGGACGTGTTCCGTCTCGGGGCGATCGTGATCGGTCAGGCCGCCTGGCTCTTCTACATCAACTGGCGTCTCGCGTCGTTCAGCCTGATCCTTCTGCCGCTGGTCGTCTACCCGGTGGTGCGTCTCGGCACGCGGCTGAAAGCGACGAGCCGTCGAAGTCAGGAGCGCATGGGCGAGGCGGTCGACGTCATGAAGGAAGGGATCACCGGGACCCGCGTCGTGCAGGGCTTCGGGATGGAGGACTTCGAGACCGATCGCTTCCGCAGGGCGCTCGATCGCATCCAGAGCGCGGAGATGCGCGCGGCCCGGCTCGTCTCGGTCACCTCGCCGGTCCTGGAGCTGGTCGGCGCCATCGGCGTGGCGGTCCTGCTGGTGCACGCGCTGCTGCGGATTCACGCCGGCCGGCTGACGGCTGGCGAGGTCTGGACGTTCATCGCGGCGCTGTTCATGATCTACGCCTCGATCAAGAACCTGGTGAAGATCAACAACGACGTGCAGCAGTCGATGGCGGCGGCGCAGCGCGTGTTCCAGCTCATGGATCTTCCGAACCGCATTCGCGAGAAGCCGGACGCCGTCGCGCTGCCGACGTTCCGGGACCGGATCGAGTTCCGGGACGTGCATTTCGCGTACGGCAAGGCGCCGGTCCTGCGGGGCATCGACCTCGTCGTCCCCGCCGGCACGGTGGTGGCCCTGGTCGGTTCGAGCGGCGCGGGCAAATCGACGCTCGTCAACCTGCTGCCGCGCTTCTACGACGTGACCCAGGGGGAGGTCCTCATCGACGGACGGGACGTGCGCGAAGCGACGCTGGGCTCGTTGCGCAGGCAGATCGGGATCGTGACCCAGGAAGTGATCCTGTTCGACGACACCGTCCGCAACAACATCGCCTACGGGCGCGGCGACGTGCCGATGGAGACGGTGGCGGCGGCCGCGCGCGCGGCGCACGCCGAGGCCTTCATCGAGGCGCTGCCGCGCGGCTACGACACGACCCTCGGCGAGGCGGGCCACCGTCTGTCCCTCGGGCAGAGGCAGCGGATCTCGATCGCGCGCGCCCTCGTGAAGGATTCGCCGATCCTGATCCTGGACGAGGCGACCTCGTCGCTCGACGCCGAGTCGGAGGCCGAGGTGCAGGGCGCCCTGCAGAACCTGATGACCGGCCGCACGGTGTTCGTCATCGCGCACCGTCTGTCGACCGTGCGCCGCGCCGACGTCATCCTGGTCCTGGACGCGGGTCGACTGGTCGAGCGCGGCACGCACCCGGAGCTCCTCGGCCGCAAGGGCCTGTACGCCCGCCTGTACGCTCTGCAGTTCCGCGACGAACGGCCGGCGCCGGAGGCTTCCGTCCTTTAGGCGCCCGAGGGCCACGACAGCATGTCCCTGGCGGTCCGGTTCTTCCGAAGCGACAGAGGCTGCCTTCTCCTCCTCGTCCTTCTCGGTCTCGCGCTGTTCGCCACGAGCCTGGGAGCCCACGATCTGTGGGCGCCCGACGAGCCGGACATCGGCGAGGTCGTGCGCGAGATCCATCTGACCGGCTCGTGGGCGGTGCTGCGCGACAATGGGCAGCTCTACTTCGAGAAGCCTCCCCTCTACCCCTGGCTGGCCGCGCTGTTCTCGCTGCCCGCGGGGAAACCGACCGAGCTCGCCTTGCGCCTGCCGTCGAGCCTTGCCGCGCTTCTCGGTCTGGTGGCGGTCTTCGCGCTCGGTCGGGATCTGTTCGGCCGCCGGACCGGGGCGCTCGCCGCCGTGGTCCTGGCGACCACGTACGGCTATTTCATGGAGGCTCGCTGGGCCCACCCCGACATGCTCTGGACCTTCTGGCTCCTGCTCGCCTGCGTCGCGTTCCACCGGGGGTATCGGGCCGGAGGCGAGCCGCGCTGGATGAGCGTCTTCTATGTGTCGATCGGTCTGGCCAATCTCACCAAGGGACCACACGGACTGCTGATCCCGCTGCTCGCCGTCCTGGTATTCCTGGCCTCCACGCGCGATCTCGCCTTCATCGGACGCATGGGGCTGCCCTGGGGGTTGCCGCTGGCCCTGCTGCCGGTCGGCTTCTGGATCGCCGCCTACCGCAGCACGGGCACATCGTTCCCTCTCGAGGCGCTCGTGTCGCGTCTGGCGCATCGGTTCACGCGCGGCGAGCATCACGCCCATCCGTTCTACCACGTGCTGATCAGCCTGCCGATCGAATTCTTCCCATGGGTGCTTCTCCTGCCGCAGGCGCTCTGGCAGACCTTCCCCCGAGCCGGGGCGCGCCCCGACCGCGACAACGCCTACGTCTACTCGTGGGTGCTCGTCATCTTCGCCGTGTTCGCCGCCTCCGCGGAAAAACGCGGCGTCTACCTCCTCCCGATGCTGCCCATCCTGGCCCTGCTGGTCGCGCGCACGTGGGATCTCGCGCTCCTGGGCTGGGATCCGTCCCCGGTCGGCCGCCCGATCGCCTGGGCGCTCGGAATCGCCCTGCTGCTCACCGGGGGGGGCGCGGCGGTCGTGCTCCCGAGGCTCGCGCGCGCCGCTCCCGATCTGGTGAGTCCCGCCGCCGTGCTGGCGTCGGTGGCGGCGATCGGAGTGATCGCAGCGCTGGCGGTCCACCGACGTTTCGGCGGTGGTCCCGCGCTGGGCGCCTTCAGCGCCACGCTGGCGGCGGCTTATCTGCTCATCGCGGTGCTCGTCCTGCCGGCGCTCGATCACTACAAGTCGGCGCGCCTGTTCAGCCAGCGGGTCGCGACGGCGGTCGGCGAGGCTCCGCTGGCGATGTACCCGGACTACCATCCCACCTATGTGTACTACACGCGGCGCTTCATCCCGGTGCTGCGGGATCGCGACGAGCTGCGGCGTTTCTTCGCGGCCGGGCCGGCATACTGTCTCATCGAGGAGGACGTGTATGCGGCGGAGCGGCGCGATCTCGAGCCGGGCGTTTCGATCGTCGACCGCCAGTCGATCGGACATCGGGACATGCTGCTGATCGGGGGTGCTGCCGGCTCGAGCAGCGCTCCGGTTGAAAGGGGGGGGACGTGAGACGGACACGTTCGACGCTTCGCAAGGGCGCGGTGATCGTGAGCCTGCCGCTCCTGCTGGTTCTCGACGGAGGACCTTCCGTCCGGGCGGCCGAAGCGGCCGGGACGTCCGGATCCGCGGGTGCCGAGACGTCCGGGACCCCGGCGGTCTCGGCCTCACCCGATCCGCGGCATCTCCATCCCGACGCGCCGCTCGAATGGAGCCAGATCGGGCGCGATGCCCGGTACGTCTTCGGCCGCCCCGCCCACCTCGACCGGACCGGCTGGCTGAAGCTGGGGGCGGTCGTCGGCACGGGGGCCGCGCTTTACCTGGTGCGCAAGGACATCCGCGACGCGGTCCAAAGGAACCGCACCGACTCGACCGACCGCTTTCTCGACGAGGCCCGGAACATGGGGAAGCTCGGAACGCCCCTGGCGGCCGCGCTGGGCTTCTACCTCGCTGGCCTCGCGCGCCGCTCGGACTACGACACCGAAACGGCGTCGCTGATCCTGGAGAACCTCGCCTTCGCCGGCGCCATCACCGGGACCACGCAGAAAGTCATCGCGACCGATCGCCCGGAGACCGGGGATCGCATCCGCTTCTTCAGCTCGAACGGCCACAGCATCTCCGGGGACGTGACCATCGCGGCCTCGGTGCTCGCTCCGATCATCGACCGGCACCTCGCGGTCGAGGCCGATGACGGACGCGGTGTCCGCTTCTGGAAGCGCGCCGGCGCCTGGACGCTCTACGGCACGGCCGGGCTGACCGCCCTGCAGCGCATGGACCGCGACCGTCACTGGGCGCCGGACGTCTTCCTGGGGTACGCCAACGGGCTGGGGATCGGACGTCTCCTGGTCGACTCGCACAGGGGCGGACGCGGGTGGCGTTCGCGGCGCGGAGCAGCGGGAGAGGCCGGCGTCCCGGACGGGCGAGTGGCCTTCGACTTCGGGCCGGGCGTGGTGCGGGTGACCTGGAGGTAGGGTGCGGCTCCTGTGCGTCCTCAACGGCGGGGTCGATCATCCGAGCAGCCGTTTGCGCGTCCTGCAGCACCTGGATCCTCTCCGTGCGGGCGGTATCGACGCGGACGTGTTCGTGGCCAAGGGGACGCGCGCGGTCGATCTCGCCGACCTGGCGCGCCGCGCCCGGCGATCCGATGCGATCCTGGTTCAGAAGAAGCTGTTCTCCCGCTGGAAGATTCCATTGCTGCTGGGGCCGGCGCCTCTGCTCTACGATCTCGACGATGCGGTCTTCGCCGTGTCGCCCGACGAGCGCGATCGCTTCGGTGAGGAGCGCGCCGGAGCGCGCGCCCGCTCGCGCCGCCGGCGGCTCGCCGCCGTGCTGAGACGAAGCCGCCGGGTGATCGCCGGGAACCGCTTTCTGGCGGACTATGCCACGCGCTACGCGCGCGACGTCGCCGTCCTTCCCACCGGTGTCGACCTGAGTCCATTCCCCGACGACGCGGTGGCGCGGGCACGCCAGGCGCGGGGTCCGGACGCCGCTCCGCGCATCGGCTGGGTCGGCAGCCGGCCCAGCCTGAGGTATCTCGGGGCGCTCGCGGAGCCGTTGCGACGGCTGTGCGAGACGAGACCGAGGGTGCGTTTCGTGCAGGTGTGCAACGCCTTCGTCGATCTGGCGGGCGTCCCGACGGAGCGGGTCGTCTGGAGCCGGGACGGCGAGGCCGCCGCCCTCATGGGTCTCGACATCGGCGTCATGCCGCTCGACGACAGCCCGTTCTCGCAGGGCAAGTGCGGTCTCAAGATACTCATGTACCAGGCCGCCGGGCTGCCCGTCGTCTGCAGCCCGATCGGAGCCAACCGCGACCTCGTGGAGGACGGCCGTTCCGGGCTGTACGCGTCGACCTCCGACGAGTGGTTCGACCGTCTGGGCCGTCTGCTGGACGATCCGGCGCTGGGGGCGGCGCTGGGGGAGCGCGGCCGGGAGGCGGCGCGGAGGCACTACGAGGCGGGCGCCATCGGCGCGCGTCTCGCGGAGCTGGTGAGGGACGCGGTCGGCTCGGGCTAGGGCAGCCCCTTCCAGATCAGGAGGGCGAGGACCAGGGCGACCCCGGTGGCGACGAGCGGCTCCTGGTTGCGGACCATCAGGTTGAAGGACCAGGGCTCGCGGCCGCCCGCGTAGCGCCTGCCGCTGGGGAACAGCACGGGGACGCTGGCGTGGTATGCCTCGAACGCCGCCCCGTGAAGCCGGGCGAGGCGGCCGCCCTCGACGCGCAGCTTGCGTGGCATGTAATAAAAGAAGAAGACGGCGTAGCCGATCGCCAGGGCGACGAGGTTGAGATGGCCCCGGGTCCGGGCCCCCAGGGCCAGCCCGGTGAGGATCAGCAGGCGGCCGAGGTAGAGGGGGTTCTGCGTGTACGCGTAAGGACCCGAAGTGATCAGGCGGACCGATTTCGTGAGGTGGCCGGCCGCCCACACCCGCACGGCTTCGCCGCCGAGCGCGAGGACGGCCCCCGTCGCGATCAGGGCCGGCGTCGGGCGGGACGCCCAGACCAGACCGGCGACGAAAAGATAGACCAGCGCCAGACGGATTCCGCCGAGAATCCGGTTGCGGCGCGTGACCCCGGATTCCCCGGGGGAGACGTCAGGCGTCATGTGGGAGAGCGCATCCTAATGAACGCACAGGGCCCTGTCAACGCGACGGCATCGCGCTGGCGCGGAATTCTGCTCCTGTCGGCGGCCGGGCTCCTGCTCTTCTTCTGGCGTCTGGGCTCGCACGATCTCTGGCCGCCCGACGAGCCGCGCTTCGCGCTGGTCGCCAAAGAGATGTGGGCCCGTGGCGACTACTCGGTCCTGTCCCTCAACAATCATCTGTATACCGACAAGCCGCCGCTGTTCTTCTGGGCGATCAACGGCTTCGGCCGACTGCTGGGCGGGATCGACGAGTGGGCGGCGCGTCTGCCCTCGGCGGTCGCCACACTCCTGGCCCTGTTTCTGATCGGGGTGCTCGGCGAATGGCTCTACGACCGTCGGACCGGGCTCGTCGGCGCGCTCGTGTTCGCGACCTCCCTCCAGATCATCGAGCGCGGCCGCTGGGCCTCCATCGACATGACCCTGAATCTGTTCGTTCTGTCGGCCATCCTCCTCCTCTGGAGAGGGCGCGCGCGACCGGAACGCCAGACCGCGTTTTTCGCGTGGGCCTGGGTGATGATGGGTCTGGCCACGCTGGCCAAGGGACCGGTCGGCCTGATCCTGCCGATCATCGCCGTCCTTCCATCGTTCCTCGTCGAGCGCGATTTCAGATCCGCCCGGCGGATTGTCTCGCTGCCGGGCATCGCGCTCTACCTCCTGGTGACCCTCTCGTGGTTCGGGGTGTTCGCCTGGAGGCTCGGCGTGCGCTATGCCCTGTGGGTCCTGATGCACCAGAACGTCGAACGGTACGTCGGCGCCTGGAATTCCACCCATCCCGTCTGGTACTACCTGTGGCGCTTTCCGGTCGGATTCTTCCCATGGATCGTGTTCCTCCCCTGGTCCTTCGTCCAGGCCTTCTCGGACGGTGAGCACGAGCACCGGCGCTCCGCTCTCTTCCTGATCACCTGGATCGGGGCGATCTTACTGTTCTTCTCGTTCTCCACCGGCAAGCGCGGCGTCTACATCATCCCGCTCTACCCGGCGGCGGCGCTCCTGGTGGCGCGTCTTCTGACGCGCGCCACCGAGGCCGCTCCGCAGACGGAGGATCGCGACGTCGCCGCCGCCGCGGACGCGCGGCGGAGGCTGCGCGTGGCGCTGCGCCTCTGGACGGCTCTGTGTCTCGTGCTCGCAGCGGCTCTCCCCCTGGCGGCCAGACGCCACTACGTCGAGATCGTCCCCCTTGCGGGCGCTCTCGGCATCCTGTTCGCGGGCGGGGCGATCGCCGCGGCGATCCTGGAAGCCCGCGGACGGACGGGCGCCGGCGTCGCGACCCTCATCGGCTCACTGGTCCTGATCGTGCTGGTCTCGACGGAGACCCTGCTGCCCTGGGCGAACCGGCGCGGCAACATCCGGCGATTCGCGGAGGACGTGCGCGCGCGACTTGTCCCCGGAGGGACGTTCGCGACCACCGAGCAGAAGCGCGACGACTGGGTCTTCTATACCGGTCATTTCGCCGAAGAGGCGGACACGCCGGGCGCGGTGGCCGATTTCCTGTCGCGTGACGGGCCGCGGGACCTCCTGATCGAGGACGAGATCCTGAGCCAGACGAACCTCACGACCATCCCCGGCGTGGTCGAGATCCTCCGGGGGACCGTCGCCGGACAGGAATACCACCTTCTGCGCAAGGAAGCCGCGCCGTGAGGTGGCTGGCTCTCTTGGCCGGGGCGTTCGTCGCAGCGGGGGTCCTCGTCGCTCTCTGGGACGCCGATCTCGTCGACCCGCCGGAGAGCATGACACGGACGATCGCGGCGCTCTCCGCGCTGTATCCGCAATCGATTCATGACGCGGCCATCGAACGGATTCCGTGCCCACCGCTCCGGCGCCTTCGTCTTTATGTCGTCTGCACGGCTGGATGCCAGGACACCTGGGTGATCGTCGGAGTGCGCGGGCTCCGCCCCGACAACCTGGCCAACCCCGGGCGGATTCCGCCGCAACCGGTGGAGGAATCCCGGCGGCGCATCGCGGCGGCGGTGGCCGCGGAAAAACTGAGCCTCGACCGGCAGGAGGCGCGTGAGATGATCGGCTGCTATCTCCGGCTCGAAGGGCTCCTGCCCGAGCTCGTCCTGACCCCGGCGGATGTCGTGGCTCTCGAAGCTGTCCGGGACAGCGAAGACGAGATGAAGCGTCTGGCGGAGGGTCTGGACGCCCCCGACGCACTGTCCCGCATCGTTCCCGAGGAGGTGGCGGACGGTTTCCGCGCCGACCTGCTGTACTGGGACACTGCGCGGCCGGGCCGGCCGGTCCTGGAGATGAGGTTCGAGCTCGACACCAACGGCGTGGTGCGCTCGCTCGAGGCCCGTCCGTCGATCAGAGGCGGTACTGCTTCCGGTAGTACTCCAGATACTCCCCGGTTTTGATCGGCTCCCACCAGGCGCGGTTGTCGGCGTACCATGAGATCGTCCGGGCGATCCCCCGCTCGAACGGCATCCGCGGCGTCCAGCCCAGGGCGCGAATCTTCGAGCAGTCGAGGGCGTACCGCCGGTCGTGACCCGGGCGATCCTCGACCAGACGCACCAGAGCGCGCGGCTTGCGCAGGCGCTCGAGAATCAGCTCGGTCATCTCGATGTTCCGCCGCTCGTTGCCGCCCCCGATGTTGTACACCTCCCCCGGAGTCCCCTTTTCGAGGAGGACGTCGAGCGCCTCGCAGTGGTCGGCCACGTACAGCCAGTCGCGCACGTTCTGCCCGTCGCCGTACAGGGGAAGCGGCTGGTCGTCCAGGGCGTTGGTGACGAACAGCGGGATGACCTTCTCCGGGTACTGGCGCGGGCCGTAGTTGTTCGAGGCACGGCTGATCAACACCGGCATCCCGTACGTGGCGAAATAGGAGTACGCCAGCCGATCGGCAGCCGCCTTGCTGGCGGAATACGGGTTGCGCGGCATCAGGGCGTCCGTCTCGAGGCTGCGCCCCTGCGCCACGCTGCCGTACACCTCGTCGGTGGAGATCTGCACGAAGGCCTTCACGCCGCCGGCCCGGGCCGCCTCGAGCAGGGTGTAGGTCCCGTACACGTCGGTGCGGATGAACCCCTCCGGCTCGCCGATGGAGCGGTCGACGTGGGTTTCCGCAGCGAAGTTGAACAGGTAGTCGACACCGCCCTCCATGGCGGCGTCGACGTCGCGGCGCGAGGCGACGTCGCCGCGCAGGAAACGATAGCCGGGATGAGACTGCAGATCCTCGAGATTGGCGAGATTGCCGGCGTAGGTCAGCTTGTCGAGAACCGTCACCCGCCAGTCGGGGTGTGCGGCGAGAGCGTGGTGCACGTAATGCGAGCCGATGAATCCGGCGCCGCCGGTGATCAGGACGCGCATCACGTGTCAGCCGATCCGCGCGGTGAGCTTCTCGATCATCTTCTCGCGCACCAGCTGGTTGGCTCGGAACAGCGACTCGAAGGTCCCGGCGTCGGTCCACCATCCCTCGAGCACGTCGTGCTCGAGCTCGCCGCGCTCCAGGTAGGCGTTGTTGACGTCCGTAATCTCCAGCTCGCCCCGGCCGGACGGCTTGAGAGTCGAGATGATCTCGAACACCGTCGCATCGTACATATAGACGCCGATCACCGCATAGCTCGACTGCGGCGATTTCGGTTTCTCCTCGATGCGGACGATCCGCCCGTCGCGCAGGACGGGCACGCCGAAGCGGCCGGGATCGGGAACCGTCTTGAGCAGCAGGCGCGCTCCCTTCGGCTGCGAGCGAAAGGCCTCGACCGAGGCGGCGATGCGGCCCTCGACGATGTTGTCTCCGAGGATCACCACCAGCTTGTCGCCGTCGGCGAAGTGGCGGGCCAGACTCAGCGCGTCCGCGATGCCGCCTTCGCCTTCCTGATAGGCGTACGCGATGTCCTCCAGACCGAACTCGCGGCCGTTCCCGAGCAGGCGCAGGAACTCTCCGGCGTGGTTGCCGCCGGTGACGATGAGGATGTCGCGAATGCCGGCATCCACGAGAGTCGTCAGCGGGTAGTAAATCATCGGACGGTCGTAGATCGGCAGGAGATGCTTGTTGGTGATTTTCGTGAGCGGGTGGAGCCGTGTCCCCAGCCCCCCGGCGAGAATGACTCCCTTCATGCCTACTTCTCCTTGAGCGCCCAGTCGTACGGGACAACCGGATCGTGGGGGTCGACGCGGTACTCGTCGGGCGCGTCATACCGGTAGGGTTCGGTCGGCAGGTTCAGCATGATCGCCTCTTCCGTTCCGATCGCCTTGAAGCCGTGCAGCACGAGCCGCGGAATCTGAAGGAGCATCGGCTGGTGGGCGCCGAGGAAGAACTCGTTGATCTCACCGCGGGTCGGCGACTCCTCGCGGTCGTCGTACAGAACCACCTTGAACATCCCCTTGACGCCGATGAAATTGTCGATCTGGATCTTGTGGTAGTGCCAGCCCTTGATCACGCCCGGGTAGGCTGTCGTGATATACGCCTGGCCGAACTTGACGAAGAGATCATCGTCGCAGCGCAACGTCTCCATGAGGCGCCCCCGTTCGTCGGGAATCACCTTGAGCGTCTTGGTGCGGACGTCCTTGATCATGAGTGGGAGCTTCTCCGGCGGCGCGATTATATCAGGGGTGTTGTGTTCCCGGCCCGCACGACCGCGGGCGGCGCCCGAGCCGCAGCAGCCGCTTCAGCCAGCCGCCGAACCGGTACAGGCCGCGGCGCCGGGGGACCGCAACGGCCGAGCCCGGAAGCAGCCGGTGCCGCAGCTTGGCCGCCGAGCGCCAATCGGCGCGGCACATCTGCCGGTAGAGACAACGGGTGAGCGCCCCCGCTCCCTGGCGGGCGACGACGGCCGTCGAGAAATCGACCAGGAATGGATCGCCGGCGGGCCCCCGCAGGACATCGTGCCGGTGCAGGTCCCCGTGGGCCACGCCCCGCGCGTGAACCTGGGCCAGGATGGCGTCGAGATGGTCGAAGAACGATGCCGGCAGGTCACCCGCCCGCAGCGACGCCAGGCTCGGACCGGGGACGTACTCCAGAGCGATTGCCTGCCGGTCGATCCGGCCGAGGAAGGCGGGGACACCGAGCACGCCGGCGAGTGCCTCATAGGCACGCGCCTCCCGATCGAGCTGCCAGGGTCCCAGCAGCAGGCGGACCGGCCAGGGGCGCGACGCCACATCTTTCACGACGACGTGGCGGCCCTCGAGCGTGACGACATCGACGATCGCCTTGGTGACGTTCCGGCCGCCGTGCAGCCGGCGGCGGGCGAGCGGCATGAGGCGCTCGCGGGTCAGCACGCGTCCGGCACGACGGCGGAGGCGGAGCGGAGGGTCGGGAGGAGGTGCGTGGCGGCCATGACCGGGGCCCTGCGGGGGCTATGGTAAGATGAATCTCCTGCTGCGCCTGCGGAGAATAGCACAGGAGCGCCGATGGCCGAGACGCTCGAAGCAACTGCCGCACATCCCGTGTCGATCCAGATCATCCGCCAGGGCGGGTGGGCGAAACCCGACATCAAGAGCGTGGTGTACGGTGACGACCGCGCCATCCTGAAGGACTTCAGCGACAAGTCCTGGCTGGTGCGGCTGCTCGGCCGGCACCAGGTGGCGCGCGAGATGCGGGCCCTGCGGCGCCTGGAAGGCCTCGCCGGCATCCCGAAGTGCTACGGGGAAGCGGGGCGCGTCGGCATCCTGATGGAGCCGATGGAAGGGGAGCGGATCACCCGCTGGTGCCGGGCGCGTCGGACGGAGGCGGGGCCCATGTTCGCGAGGCTGGCCGATCTCGTCCGCCAGATCCACGCCCGCGGTGTGGCGCATATCGACCTGCGCAAGCGCGACAACATCCTGATCACCCGCGACGGCGGCCCCTGCATCATCGACTTCAACGCCTCCTTCTGCTTCGACCCGGCGGGCCTCGGGGCGCGTATCCTGTTCCCGATCCTGCGCCGCATCGACGACTCGGCGCTGCTCAAATGGAAATCCCGACTGGCCCCCGACCTGCTCACGCGCCAGGAGGCCGACCGCCACCGCTTCATGAGCCGGCTCCGGCGTTTCTGGATCTTCAATTAGCGTGAGCGGCGCCCTGACCCCGCGCGTCGGCACCACCCTGGTCATTCCGGTGTACAACGAGCAGGACAATCTCGTGCCGCTGCATGCCGAGCTCGCCGCGGCGATGCGATCGGCCGCCGATCCCTACGAGATTCTGTTCGTCGACGACGGGAGCACCGACGGGAGCGCGGAGGTCCTCCGCCGGATGCGCGCGACAGACGCGCACGTGCGCGTCGTGACGTTCGCGCGGAACGCCGGTCAATCCGCCGCCATGGACGCCGGGTTCAAGGGGGCCCGCGGCGAGATCGTCGTGACGCTCGACGCGGATCTCCAGAATGACCCCGCCGACATCCCCCGATTGATCGCGGCGCTCGCCGGGTGGGACGCCGTCGTGGGGGTGCGGCAGAAGCGCCAGGACAGCCTGGTGCGGCGGGTCTCCTCGCGTGTGGCGAACTACGTGCGCAATCGCCTCAGCGACGAGTCGATCACCGACACCGGCTGCTCCCTGAAGGCGTTCCGGCTCGCGGCGCTGTCGCGTCTCGTGCTCTACGACGGCATGCATCGGTTCCTGCCGACGCTCTTGAGGATGGAGGGATTCCGGGTGCGGGAGATGCCGGTCAGCCACCGGCCGCGCCGGCACGGGGACTCGAAATACGGCATCGGCAACCGGCTCCTGCCGTCGTTCATGGACCTGCTGGCGGTGCGCTGGATGAAGCGGCGCAAGCTGCGCTATGAGGTGAAGGATGACATTTGAGCGCCTGCTGCACGTGAACGGATGGGTGTTGTTCGGCATGCTGGGGCAGATCCTCTTCGGTCTGCGCTTCGTCGTGCAGTGGGTCGCCTCGGAGCGTCGCAAGGAGACGACCGTCCCGGTGGCGTTCTGGTACCTGAGCCTGGCGGGAAGCCTGATCCTGTTCGTCTACGCGTTCTGGTACCGCCAGGACATCGTGATCACGATCGGGCAGTCGGCCGGCGTGCTGATCTATGTGCGCAACCTGATGCTCATCCGCCGGCCGCAGGGTCAGCGGGAGGGCGAGGCCGGGGCGTAGTAGCCGGTTCGCGCCTGGACCTCCAGCTCCGGGTTCTTCGTCTTCAGGCTGATTCTCCGCCAGCGGCCGTCGCGGGCGCGATTGGACGGCGTATAGGCGAGGGCGTACTGACTCTTGAGGTCGAGCGCGATCTGGCGGTAGACCCCCGAGAGCTGCCCGGGCCGCTCCGGATAGTACGACCGCCCGCCGCTGGTGCGGGCCAGCTGGTCCAGGATTTCCTTCAGGCTGCGCTCGTGCCGCAGGTCCATCTCGGTGTCCAGGTGCGCTCCGAGCCCGATGGCATACACCGCGACCTCGGAGCGGTGCGCCTTCTCGAGCGCCTCCTCGAACAGGTGCAGGCTGCCCGGCTCGTTGTCGGTCAGAGCCTGATCGCGGCCGTCCGACAGGAGCACGATCACGCGGCGCCCCTCCAGCCCCGCCAGACGGTCCGCGGTGCGAAACAACGCGTCGTAAAGCGCCGTGCCGCCGCGCGCGTCGATCGACTCGATCGCCTTCTTGACCGTCCCGCGCTCCGCGCTCGGCTCCAACGTGCCCTGCAGCTCGTCGTTGAAGGACAGGATCATCAGCCGATCCTCAGGGTCCATGCTTCCGACGAACTCCTCCGCCGCCTTGCGCGCCAGCTGGATCTTGCCCCCCAGGTTCATGCTGTTGCTCGCGTCGACGAGAAGGGCGACCGTGATCGGCACCTTGGCGGAGGTGAAGTGGGTCAGAGTCTGCGGCACGCCGTCTTCCAGCAGGATGAAATCATCCCGCCCGAGATCCAGGACCGGGACCCCCTTGCGGTCGCGCACCGTGGCGTAAACGTTCACCAGGCGGACTTCCTCGTACTGCCCCACGCGCAGCGGGCGCGCGATCAGGCTCGCTTCTCCCTGCCGGCCGAGCGAGTCGGTCGCCACGGCCCGCAGCGTGACCTGCGTGAAGCCCGAGCCGGCGTCCCACGTCACGAGGAAAGGAGAGCGCTCGAAGGCGCTGAGGAGCACGTCGTCGGCGTAGATCTCGACGCGCACGATGCGGGCGTCCGGAGCGGTCGTCGCCTCCACGCTGATGCGCGTGGGCCCGAGGATGAGGCCCGGCGGAGCCGGCTCCAGGAAGCGGACCGTGACCGGTCCGGGCGGCGCCGGCGCGGGGGCGGCGGCCAGGGCCAGGAACGCGGCGATCAGTACGAGCGGGCGAAGTAGACCCATCGGTTCGAAGGTCGGCCGCAGCGCAGGCACGTGCCATCCTCGCGGTTCCCTTCGAGGGGGATGCAGCGGATGGTGGCCTTCGTGTCGTCCTTGATCTGCTGCTCGCAGTCGGGGGAGCCGCACCAGTGGGCACGGAAGAACCCGCCGGTGGCGTCCAGCCCGCGCTTGAATTCCTCGTAGTCCCTGACCTCCCGGGTGTTGGCGCGCAGGAAAGCCCGCCCCTTCTCGAGCATGTCGCGCTGGATCTCCTCCAGAAGGTCGGCGCAGCGCGCCACGAGGCCGTCCCGCGGCACCGGAGTCTTGCGACGATCCAGCCGCCGCACGGCCAGGAACTGGCTCTTCTCGAGATCCTTCGGGCCGATCTCCAGCCGCAGCGGCACACCCTTGAGCTCCCACTCGTTGAACTTCCAGCCGGGCGAGACCTCCTCGCGCAGATCGAGCCGGACGCGGAACGCGCCCTTGAGCTCCTCGGCCGCCATGCGGGCCACCTCAGAGATGCGCGTCCTCTCCTCATCGCTCTTCCAGATCGGCACGATCACGATCTGGAACGGGGCCAGGCGGGGAGGGAAAACCACGCCGCTGTCGTCCCCGTGGGCCATCACCACGGCGCCGATCAGCCGCGTGGAGACGCCCCACGACGTCGACCAGACGTGCTCCCAGGTTCCCTCTCTGGTCTGATACTGCACCTCAAACGCCTTGGCGAAGTTCTGGCCCAGATGGTGGGAGGTGCCGGCCTGCAGGGCCTTGCCGTCCTGCATCAACGCCTCGATGGAGTACGTGCGCAGCGCCCCGGCGAACTTCTCGCTGTCGGTTTTCAGACCGGTGTAGACGGGGATCGCCATCTGCTCCTCGGCGAAGCGCCGGTAGATCTCCAGAATAAGGAGCGCCTCCTCCTCGGCCTCGGCCTCGGTGGCATGGGCCGTGTGCCCCTCCTGCCAGAGGAACTCGGTCGTGCGCAGGAACAGCCGCGTGCGCATCTCCCAGCGCACCACGTTGGCCCACTGGTTGATCAGGACCGGCAGGTCCCGGTAGGAGCGGATCCACTTGGCGTACATCGCGTAGATGATCGTCTCCGAGGTGGGGCGGACGACGAGCGCCTCCTCCAGCTCCTTGCCTCCCCCATGGGTTACCACGGCGCATTCGGGGGCGAAGCCGGCGACGTGCTCCGCCTCCTTGTGCAGGAACGACTCGGGGATGAACAGCGGGAAGTAGGCGTTCTGGTGCCCGCTTTCCTTGAAGCGCGCGTCCAGCTCGCGCTGCATCGACTCCCACAGGGCGTACCCGAGCGGGCGGATGACCATGCACCCCTTGACGGGGGAGTAATCGGCCATCTGGGATTGCGTGATCACGTCGGTGTACCAGCGCGAGTAGTCGTCCTTCCTCGGCGTGATGACCTTGGACATGCGCTCTCCTGAGTGTGTGGGACGTCGACGTTCCGAATCGGCGGCGGCGTCAGACCTCGCGCGTCAGGGGCACGAAGCGGACCGGCAGCAGCACTTCGCGCTCGAACCCTTCCGCGCTCCGCGTCATTCGGACCAGCTCCTGGTCGCCCGTCCCGATCGGGACCACGAGGCGTCCTCCCGGCCCCAACTGCGGGAGGAGCGCCCGTGGCAGCTCGCGCGGCGCGGCGGTGACGAGGATGGCATCGAAGGGCGCCCTCTCGGGCCATCCCGAGGAGCCATCGCCGACGCGCAGCGTGACGTTGGCGCAGCCGATCGCCTCGAGGCGCGCCCGGGCCTCCTCCGCGAGATGCGGTCGGACCTCCATGCTGTACACCTGCCCGACCAGGCGCGACAGGACCGCGGTCTGGTACCCGGACCCCGTGCCCACCTCGAGGACGCGATCCTCCGGCCCCGGGCGGATGGCTTCCGACATGTAGGCCACGATGTAAGGCTGGGAAATCGTCTGTCCCTCGCCGATGCACACGGGACCATCGTCGTAGGCGCTCTCCTGGCAGCCCTCCGGCACGAACTGGTGACGGGGTATCGTCTCCATCGCGCGCAGGACCCGGGGATCCGATACGCCACGCCGCTCGATCTGATCCCTGACCATCCGCGCGCGCAGGGCGGCGAAGGGGTCGTCCGAATCAGGTGGGTTCACCAAAGGCCGACGCCTCTCGAAAATCTTATCACAGCGCCCGCGTGCCCCTGACGGCGGGGCCGGCAGCGGGGGAATTCCGGTAGAATCGGCCCGGTCGCCATACGCAGCGAGGGAGGAGGCCATCATGCAGCGTGGAGGGCGTTGTCCAGCGATCCGGTCCGCCGGTCTCGCGCCGGTTCTCTTCGGGCTCGCGACCTGTCTGGCGGCGGTCAGGTGCGGTCACGCTGGCGAGCAGGCGGCGGGCGAGGTCCTGCACGCCATCGACCAGGGGAAGGTGGTGGGGACGAAGAGCACGATGGAAACGCTCGGCAGGGCGCTGGCGGCCTATTCGGTCGATCGAGGGGGATACCCCCAGGGTGCCTCCGTGCAGCAGGCGACCGCCGCCCTCGTGCCCGCCTTCCTCCCATCCGCGGTGACCGTGGATGCCTGGGGGAACACCTTCGTCTACGAATCGGGCGGCGCCAGCTTCACCTTGACCAGTCCCGGTGGGGACGGCCGGACCGGGACCGCCGACGACATCGTCATGACCGACGGACATTTCACGCAGGTCCCTTCCGCCGTTCCGTAAGACCTCCGGGACCGACCGTCTTGAGCGAGGCACTCGCGGGCCGGATCGGGAGAGAGCTCGATCTCCTCGAGCGGGAATTCGGCCGGCCGCGCCCCGGTCGCCGCCCCGCGCCGCTGGACGAGCTGATCCTCACGATCCTGTCGCAGCACACGAGCGATGGGAACCGCGATCGCGCCTACCGGGCGATGCGTCGCCGGTTCCCGACCTGGAGCCATGTCCTCCGGGCGCGTCGGGAGCAGCTGGAGGATGTCCTGCGCGTCGGTGGCCTGGCACGCAAAAAGAGCCGCGTCATCCAGGAGATCCTGCGCGCGATCCGGCGCGACCGAGGCAGGCTGGATCTCGAGGACCTGAGGACCTGGCCGACCGATGAGGCGAAGACCTACCTCCTCCGCCTGAAGGGCGTGGGCGAGAAAACCACCTGCTGCGTCCTGCTCTTCGCCCTCGGCCGCGCCGCCTTCCCCGTCGACACCCACATCCATCGGATCGCCAGAAGGCTGGGGTGGGTCTCCCCGAAGGCCGACGCGTCCCGGGCGCATGCCCTCCTGGCGGGGCTGATCCCCGCCGCGCGGTATTACGCGGCTCACCTCAACCTGATCACGCTCGGCCGGCGGGTATGTCGGGCCCGGACCCCCGCCTGCCCGTCCTGCCCTCTGCGTCGAAGATGCCGCTACGCCGCCCGATCGGTCCATACGGGGCGACCGCGTGGCCCCCGGCTCCGGCCCACCTTATATTGAGGGGCGGAATCCAGGTATCGCGATTTCGGCGAGGCGGGAATGTTCGAAGGGTTCAAGGTCGGGCTGGCGCTCGGCGGAGGCGCCGCGCGCGGGCTCGCGCACATCGGGGTCCTCAAGGTTCTCGAGGAGTGCGAGATCCCGATCGATCTCATCGTCGGGACGAGCGTCGGGGCGCTGGTCGGAGGAGTCTATGCCACCACCCGAAGCGCGGCAGCGACCGAGAAGCGATTCCGTGACTTCATCTTCAGCAAGCAGTTCAAGCGCGCCAAGTTCGACTTCCTGAAAGAGAGCCGGCAGTCCAGCCCCCGGCTCCTGGACAGCTTCGTCTCCCTGATCAAGAAGGGGATCTTCTATTCGTTCTCGATGGCCAAGACTTCCTGGATCAGCGCCGAGCACTTCGAGCACAATATCAACGGGATCCTGGACGATGTCCGGATGGACCAGACGAAGATCCCGTTCGCGGCGGTCGCCACCGACATCAATCGCGGGGAGGAGGTGGTGCTCCGCGAGGGGCTTCTTCGCCACGTCGTGAGCGCGAGCAGCGCGGTCCCGGGTCTCCTGCCGCCCGTCCGCGTCGACGGCCGTCTTCTGATCGACGGAGGATGGATCAGCAAGGTGCCGGTGCTCCCCGCGCTGCGTCTGGGGGCGAGCATGGTCATCGGCGTGGACGTGTCGAAGGAGATCGAGGATACCTCCGCGTATCGCAGCGGGCTGAACATCATGGTGCGCGCCAATGCGGTGAAGGCCGAGGCCCTCAAGGAGATGCAGTGTCGATTCGCCGATGTGCTCGTCGAGCCGGATGTCGGCCACGTTCACTGGGCCGACTTTTCGGCCCTGGTCGAATGCATCACCCTGGGTGAAGAGGCCGCCCGGAGCATGGTCGGGGAGATACGCCACAAGATGAAGCGGTGCCGCTGGTCGGCTCTGCTGGGCACCTCGCGCTCGCGGCGGCTGGCCAGGGCCTACATGACGCAGGACGACACCGACACGACCTCCTGAGAGGCCGAGGACAACGCCATGACCTGGACACGCGCGGCGCGGCGCAGCCTGACGGGGATCGGCGCGGCGCTGGCTCTGGTGCTGGTGGCCGCCGCCGCTTTGCCGTTCCTGGTGGACGCCAACCGCTTCGGCCCTCTCATCGCCGACAAGGTGCAATCGGCGACCGGGCGGACGCTGAGCTTCGGGTCGATCTCCTTCCGGCTGCTGCCGGCTCCGGGGCTGTCGGTCCGAGGGCCGATCAAATTCTCCGACTCGGCGGCTTACCCGGGGCGCAGCGCCCTCACGGCGCAATCCCTGACCGTGCGTCTTGGTCTTCTGGCTCTCCTGCGCGGCCGCGTCAGCCTCGGGGCCGTCCTCATCGAGAAACCGACGCTGATTCTGATCCGGGACGCCCGCGGTGCGTGGAACTTCGACGATCTCGTCCGGAGAGCCTCGGCCGCGCCCGCGGAGGCCTCGGGAGCGCGGGAGACCGGCGCATCCGGCGTCAGCGTCGATCGCGCGCGGATCAGCCAGGGGCGCGTCCTGATCTACGACGACGCGATCGTGCCGGGTCATCGGGAAGAGCTGGTGGTCGCTCCCATCGATGCCACGATCAAGGGCTGGGGCGGGGAAGGGCCCGCCCAGCTCGACATGTCGGTCGCCCTGGGAAAGAGCGTGCTGGCGCTGCGGGCGCGTCTGCACGGCGAGGGCGAGCGGCCCCTCGTGACCATGCAGGCGCGAGGGACATCGGTGCGCGTCGAAGATCTCGCGACGCTCCTCCCCTGGCTGAGCGTGGCGCGTCCCGCCGGGCTTCAAGTCAGGGGGGCGGTCGACATCGACGGATCGGCGGAGGTCCCGCTGGAGCACCCCGAGGGATTGCGCTTCAAAGGGAACCTCGTCCTGACCGGGGTCAGCTATCGCGACGCGGGCATGGCGCTGCCCGTGAAGGATCTCAGCGGCACCATCGTCGTCGACGGCGATCGGGCGGAATGGCGGGACTTCGGCGTCGCCATCGGCTCGTCGTCACTGCGCGGGAGCCTCCGGGTGGAGAATTTCCTGAAACCCAGGATCGGCTTCACGCTCAACGCCCCACGGCTGGACCTCAACGAGCTCGTGGCCACCCTCGTTCCCGCGTCCGCGGCGCCGGCCGCGTCCACCGCGCCGGCCGCACCACGCGCCGCCGCGGGCGCTTCGGGGCTCCTGGACCAGGTGAGCGGCAGCGGCCGCCTCGAGGTCAAGCAGGTCCGGTTCCAGACGTTCGACTTGTCCAACCTGCGCGCCGCCGTCGGCCTCGCTCACAGCGTCTTTTCGTTGAGCGATGTGAGCGCGTCGTTCTACGGCGGGACGCTCGGCGGCTCGGCCAGCGTCGATGTCGGCAGGGTCGTGCCCGGTTACGCCGCGTCCGTCCGGCTCGCGAAGGTCGACGTCGACCCGCTTTTGACCGCCTATGGCGACACCCTCAAGGGCCTGGTCCACGGCCGACTGACCGGCCAGCTGGCACTGTCGGCGAGCGGCTCCGGCATGAACGAGATCCTCGGGACGGCTCACGGCACGGGCAACGTCGAGATCGTCGACGGAGCCGTGACCTCGTTCAGCGTGCTGAAACAGGTCGCGGCACTCTTGGAAATGGCCGGCGGCAAGGGGATCGGCCGGGACAGCACGACGTTCCAGAGGCTGCGGACCAGCCTCGTCGTGGCGGACCGAAAGGCCCGGACCGACGATCTGACGCTGCTGTCGCAGGATCTCGAGCTGGAGGGGAAGGGATGGGTCGGCCTCGACGCCACCCTCGACCTGGACGTGACCGCGCGGTTTTCCCAGGAGTCCACCAGCGGGATGGTGGCGAGGAACGCTCGCCTGGGGGGACTGACCGATCAAGGCCGACTGGTGGTCTACTTCTCGCTGCAGGGCGATCTCGCCAGCCCGTCCTTCCGGATGAACACCGGCGCACAGGCGAAGGCGGCCCAGGAAAAGGCGAAGGAAAAACTGCGCTCACGGCTGAAGGATCGCCTGCTGAAGCAGCTCGGACAGCAGGAGGAGGAGAAGCCTAATTGACGCGCAGAACCTCGACGCGCGTGAAGGCTGACACCACGCGCGTGCCGTCCTTTCCCTGGACCTCGAGGCGGATAAGGTACGATCCGGGCAGGTACAGGTCGAATGTCTTGGTGAAGGTGTTCGGCACATGGACCTCTTCCGGCGGGTGCACGCAGGCAGGGTCCTCGCGAACCCGAAATCCATCCCGCTCTGTCTGTCCCGGATCGATCCGCACCCAGGTCGTGGCGGCGTGGCAGAAATTCCTGTCGTGAAGATCGACGCCGGTCAGGTGGGCGGTCACGACGACGGTCACGGGGGTGAATCCGAAGGCCGGCTCCGCCACCAGGCTGATCCTGGGCTTGTCCTGATGGTCACCGGCCTCCGGCGGCTTGGGCTTCCGGGATGCACCAGGAGCGGGGGGAGCCGACAGGAGCGCCGCAGCCAGGACGACCAGCAGGGACGGGGTCGGGCGGGCGATCATGCTCAAGTATAGGCCGGGGGATTTTCAGAGCACAAGCCTGCAGAAGGCTGTCCAGGGGGGAGGACGAGTGGCCACGGGGGCGTGGACAGCCATCGGTGCACGCCGTCCCGGTGCCCCCGGTCCTGGAGTGAAATCCGAGATTCGGGCTCACTCGGGTGGCTGGCGGGATGGCACGGAATTGGCTTAACGGGTGGCAGGCCCCGATGAGCGGGTTCCGGGAAGGCGGTACCTACCTATGAAGACCAAGATGAGCCGGTCATGGTTGATTGTGTCGGCGGGCGCCCTGGCGGGGCTGCTCCAGACCGGGTGGGTCGCCCCGATCCTGGCTGACGACACCAATCTTGGTTCGACTTACGGCCGGGTGCGTTTTCTCGAAGGGGACCTGAGCGTCCAGCGCACGGGGGAGGGCCAGGTCGAGGAAGGCACCCTGAATTCTCCCGTTACCCCGGGGGATCGCTTGACGACGGGGGCCGGCCGGGCCGAGATCGGGCTGGCGGACGGTACGGTGCTCTGGCTCGATGGCGGCACCCGTCTCGACGTCAGGAACCTGGCCGACCTCGACAACCGTTATGAATCGATCGATCTCTTCGCCCTCGAGTCCGGCTCCGTGCGTATCGAGACTCCGGACTTCGACAGCAAGGCCAGGACCTACCGCATCGACACCGAGGCCGGGTCGATCTACGTCCTCTCGGGCGGAAGCTTTCGCATCGAGATCGACGATGGCTCCACCACGCTGTACTCGTTCCGCGGCGTGGCCGAGCTGTCCGGCGATGACGGCTCCGTCCTGGTCCGGACGGGTGAGCGCAGCAGCGTGCAATCGGGCAGGATCCCCTCCGATCCGCGCCGCTTCAATACCGCTCGACTGGATGATTTCGATCGTTTCGTGGAGAGCCGCCAGGAGGCCTACCCGAGGAACGACCAGTCCGTTCCCCCCCAGGAGGTTGCCCAGGATGTGCCCAACGAGGTCCACCCGTACATGAACGAGTTGTCTTTCTACGGAGCCTGGCGCTCGGTTCCGGACTACGGCTGGGTCTGGAGACCGCAGTACACCGGCTCCTGGGGCCCGTACGTCAACGGCTACTGGACGTGGTGCCCGACCGGCTGGGTCTGGGTTTCTTACGACCCCTGGGGATGGGCGCCCTATCACTTCGGTCGCTGGGACTTCGTCGTCGACATCGGCTGGGTCTGGATTCCCGGCAGGATCTGGAGTGGCGCCTGGGTCAGCTTCGCCGTCGGGCCGTCCTACCTCGGCTGGTGTCCCCTCAATTATTACAACCGGCCGGTGTTCCACGACGTGACCATCGTCAATGCGGTCACCGTCAACGTGAACCGGCTCGAGCCTCGCGGCTGGCGCTTCGTCCCGGTCGATCGGTTCTCCGACCACGGCTCCCGACGCGCGGTGTTGCGGTCCGACCGACTGCCGCGCGGCAGCGAGGTGGTGATCACCTCGAAGCTGCCGCGGTTCGACCCGCGAGAAACCACTCAGAGACCCGAGCGCGGAGCGCGTCTGGTCGACACGGTGCGCGCCAATCGTGCCCCCCTGCCGGCGGCGGTCGATCGCGACAACCGACCTGTGTCGTTCCAGGAGCGGGAGAGGATCGGCGAGGCGCGGAGCCGCCGAGGCTCCCCGGGGTCCACGCCCCAGGGGCGGGCCCAGGCGCAGCGCAGCCGGCCCGTGCCACCGCTCGAGCCGCCGACGCGACCGGCTCCGTCCGGCTCGATGGCGCGGCCCCGCTCCCGCTCCGAGGGGCAGTCGGGAATCGTCGGCGGCCCACAGGATCGGACCCGACCGTCCCCGAGCGCTCCCTACGGCTCGCGCGACCGCGGCTTCGAGCGCCCGCGTGATTCCTTCCGACCGACGGCCGGTGCGCCGCCGGCCCCGCGCGGCGCCGACGTGAAGCGGCCGCCGCAATGGCGCCCGGGGGACAATGCGCCTCGACGCGACGTGACCCAGCCCGAGCCCAGGCGCCCGGCCCCACGCTCCGACCAGACGATCGAGCGCCTGTTCGACGGCGTCCGCGGCGATCGCGGACGCGGACGGCTCGATGTCCCCCGCGGGCAGGTGACCCGTCCGCCGTCCGCCGCCCCGGCGCCACCGCGAAGGCCGGAACCCCGTCCGACCGCTCCGCGGAACGACCCGCCGAAAGATCACGGGAACGACAAGCACCATCGCTGAGACCAGAAACGGCGAGCCTGGTCGGCGTTGCCTGTCGAGCCCGTTTCTTGACGGCTCAGCGGGCGTATGGTAAATCAACCGGCCGAATGGCCATCCTGCCGATCCTGCGCTATCCGCACGAGATTCTCGCCATCGAGTCGCAGCCGGTGCGCGAGATCACCGCGGACATCGAGCGTCTCGTGCGAGACATGATCGAGACGATGCATGCGGCCCCCGGCGTGGGGCTCGCGGCCAATCAGGTCGGTGTCGCGCTGCAGGTCGCGGTCGTGGATCTGACCGCCGGCGAAAAGCCCGGCGAGGTGCTCGTGCTGATCAATCCCCGCGTGCTCGAGAGCTCGGGCGGCTACGTGGAGGACGAGGGCTGTCTGAGTCTCCCCGGGTTCACGGAGAGGGTCTCCCGTCCGGAGCGGACCGTGATCGAGGCGATGGACCTGGTGGGGAAAACGCGCACGCTGGAGGGTCGCGAGCTGATGGCCCGTGCTTTCCACCACGAAATCGATCACCTGAACGGCCGGCTGTTCATCGAGCACCTCAGTCCCCTGAAACGCCGGATGATCAAAAAGAAGGTTCAGAAGCGCATGCGCGCCGGGGACTGGGACCTCGTCCCCGCCTGAGTTCGTCCCGCGGGATCTCGCGGGAGATCCTGCTCACGGAGGGCGGGACGTATGCGTATCGTGTTCATGGGAACACCCGGGTTCGCCCTGCCGTCGTTGCGGCAGCTGCGGCGCGCCGGTCACGATCTGTCGGCGGTGGTGACACGGCCGGATCGGCCGAGACGGCGTCAGTCGGGGCCTCCCGAGCCTTCCCCCGTCAGGGTCGAGGCCGAAGGGGCCGGCCTGCCCGTCCTGGCGCCCGAATCGGCGAGGGAGCCGGCGTTCATCGGGAGCCTGAAGGGCCTCGGGCCCGAGGCGATCGTCGTGGTCGCCTTCGGACAGATCCTGCCCGCCGAGATCCTGGATCTGCCGCCCCGCGGGTGCATCAACCTGCACGCCTCGCTCCTGCCGAGGTACCGGGGCGCGGCGCCCATCGCCCGGGCCATCATGTCCGGGGAGAAGGTCACGGGCGTCACGACCATGAAGATGGACCGCGGCCTCGACACCGGCGAGATTCTGCTGCAGCGTGAATGCGCCATCGGTCTCTCCGAGACGGCCGGAGATCTCGAGCGCCGCCTCGCCGACCTCGGGGCCGAGGTGCTGCGTGAGACCCTCGATCGGGCGGGGCGCGGGACGCTCGAGCCGAGGAAGCAGGATCCGGACGAAGCGACGCTGGCGCCATCCCTGACGCGGGCGGACGGACGCATCGACTGGTCGCGCAACGCGCAGGACATCGCCAATCAGGTGCGCGGCTGCCACCCGTGGCCGCTCGCCGTCGCCGGCCTGCGCGGCCGGGCGATCGCGATCCATCGGGCGGAGGTCGGCCTCGCGCCGGCCAGGACGGGCGCGCCGCCCGCCTCACCGGGGCAGATCATCGAGGCAGCGGAAGCGATCGTCGTGCAGTGCCAGGGTGACAGCCGTCTGCGGATCCTGCGGCTCCAGTTCCCGGGTGGCACCGTGATGACGGCGCGCGACGCGGTGAACGGCCGTCTGATCCGTGCCGGGGAGACATTTGCCGAGACCTCCCCGGGCTGAGCGACCGACCGGCTCCGGGCACCGGAGGACGGTGCGGCGCGTCGGTCCGAGCGGGCGGACAGCGGCGCACGCCGTTCTGGAGGCGGTCGAGCTCCGTGGCGGCGGCAGCAACACCCTCCTGTCCGAGATCGAGACCCGGGACGAACGCGAGCGGCATCTGGCCACCACGCTCGTTTACGGCGTGTTGCGTCAGCGGCGGGCGCTCGACCGGGTGATCGAAGCGACCTCGCGCCGGGCGCTGCCCGCGCTCGACCCGGTCGTCCTCATCGCCGCACGCCTGGCGCTCTATCAAATCCTGTTCCTGTCGCGCGTCCCGCGCGCCGCGGCGGTGAACGATGCCGTGGCGCGGGTGCGGGCGCTGCGCGGGCGCGGGGCGGCGGCGTTCACGAACGCGATCCTCCGAAGCGCCTGCCGGTTCCTCGACCAGGGGCGCGATCCGTCGTCCCTGCTTCCCGACGAGAGGCTCGACCCGATCGCCTATCTTGCCGAGAAGCACTCGTTCCCGCGCTTCCTTGTCCGCCGCTACCTGGAGCGCTTCGGCCGCGTCGGCTGCGAGGCGCTGCTCCTGGCGTGCAACCGGCCGGCGCCGACGGTGCTGCGCGTGGCGGCCGGCCCCGTGGAGCCGGTCGCGCGGGCGCTGCGTCAGGAGCGGATCGACACGGCGCCCTCGCCCATCCTTCCCGGCGCGCTCCGGGTCGTGCGCGGCGCGCCGCAGTGGAGCCGCCCGTTCCGCGAGGGAACGATCTACGTGCAGGATGAGGCCGCGCAGATCGTGGCGCTCCTCCTGCTCCCGATCGGCCCCGAGGATTCCCTGCTCGACCTGTGCGCCGCGCCCGGCGGAAAGCTGCTGGCGGCCGTCGGGTCGCCCGGGACGGCCGCCCGCATCGTGGCGTCCGACGTCTCGATCGCGCGCCTGCGGCTGCTCGACGACAACGCGAGGAGACTGCGGGTCGGTGGAATCATGACGGTCGTCACCGACATGAGGCGGCCCGGGATCGGCTCCGAGTTCACCCGCGTCCTCCTCGACGCCCCCTGCTCGGGGACCGGAGTCATCAGACGCCACCCCGAGATCCGCTGGAGGCGGAGCGAGGAGGACATCGCCGCGGCGGCCGCGGTCCAGCAGCAGGCGCTGCTCGCGGCGGCAGACCTCGTGGCGCGTGGAGGTCGTCTGGTCTATTCGGTCTGCAGTCTGGAGCCCGAAGAGGGGCCCGGTCGGGTCTCCGCGATTCTGGAGCGCCGCCCCGACCTGGCGTTGCGGGACGCCCGGGCCTGTCTGCCGCCCGCGCTCCATTCCCTGGTGGACGAGCAGGGATGCCTCGTGACGCTGCCGCACCGCGACGACGTCGACGGCTTCTTCGCCGCGGTCCTGGAGAGGCGGTGAGGCGGCTGACCCGATGATTCGAAGCGCCCGCTTGGGCCCGGCCTGATCGCTGTGCTACCATGCCCCGCGGTTTTCGCGCGGAGGCCCGTATCCTCAACGATTTTCAGAGAGATCAGTTGCGTCGTCGCGCGTTTCTGGCGGCCCGCCTGGCCGTCTTCGCGGGGCTGCTGATCGTCATCGCGGCGCTCAGCGCCTACCTCACCGTCAGAAGGTCGGTCTCGGGGCGGGACGTGCAGGTCCCGAACCTCTCAGGACTGAGCACGGACGAGGCGACGGCGATCCTGAAGAAGAACGGGCTGGTTCTCGAGGAGGCGACGCGTCGCAACGACGAACAGGTGGAGGCCGGACGCATCCTCGCCCAGGACCCGCCGCCCGGCGCCTCGATCAAGCTGGACCGCAAGGTGAAGGTGGTCGTGAGTCTCGGCGACAAGGTGAGCTCGATTCCTGAGCTGCGCGGCGGCGCAGCGCGCAAGGCTCAGATTACGCTGCAGCAGCAGGGGATGAAGCTCGGCGACCAGGTGTATGTCTACAACCGCAAGGTGGAGGAGAACATGGTGATCGCGCAGGATCCGCTGCCCGAGGGGGCCGGGCTCCGCGACGCGAAGATCGCCCTCCTCGTCAGCCGCGGCACGGCGCCGCGCACCTTCGTCATGCCGCCCCTCGTCGGCCGCGGCGAGACCGAGGTGCTGGCCTTCCTGCAGCGCGCCGGTCTGCGGGTGGCGCCGCCGAAGCGCGACCCGTCGAGCGCCGGGGCACCGGGAACCGTCGTGGCGCAGGATCCCGACTCCGGCTACCCGGTGCGCAGCGGCGAACTCGTGACCCTGACGGTCGCCGGCGGGGGGCGGCAGGGTGGCTAGTCCGCCGCGGGAGAAGCGAACCGAGCCGTCGTCCGCCGCCGCGCGTCTTCCGGACATGCCCGTGCTCGCGCCCTCGATCCTGACGGCCGACTTCGGGCGTCTGGCAGACGAGATCGCCGCGGCCGAAGCGGGAGGGGCGCGCCTGTTCCACCTGGATGTCATGGACGGCCACTTCGTCCCCAACCTGACGATGGGACCGTCGGTGGTGGACGCGGTCAACCGGGCGACCGATCGGCCGCTGGACGTCCACCTCATGATCGAGGAGCCCGATCGCTACATCGAGCGTTTCGCCGAGGCAGGCGCCGATCTGATCTCGGTTCACCAGGAGGCCGTGCCGCACCTGCACCGGACGGTCCACCTGATTCACGACTGCGGCGCGGCCGCCGGGGTCGCGCTGAACCCCGCGACGCCGATCGGCGTGCTCGAGGCGATTCTCCCGCAGCTGGACTACGTCCTCTTGATGTCGGTGAACCCCGGATTCGGCGGTCAGCGATTCATACCCTCCGTGCTGCCCAAGATCGCGGCGCTCAAGGATCGGATCCACCAGAGTGGATCCCGGGCCGCCATCGAGGTGGACGGCGGGGTCGGACCCGACAACATCGTCCAGATTCTCGAGGCCGGCGCCGGCATCCTGGTCGCCGGCTCGGCGGTGTTCGACGGGCGCGACCCCCGGGCGCGGGCGCGCGCTCTCGTCTCGCTCCTGGCAGGGGCGCGGCGCCGCGGGTGAGCGGCGTGAGCGACGGCGGTTCGATCCAGGTGAGGGTGCGTTACGCCGAGGTCGACCGGATGGGGGTCGCGTACCACGCGAACCACTTCGTCTGGTTCGAGATCGGTCGGACCGAGCTGATGCGCTCGCGCGGTGTCGAGTACCGCCTCCTGGAAGAGGGCGGGATCTTCCTGCCGGTCATCGAGGCGACCTGCGCCTACCGCGCGCCGGTGCGCTACGACGATCTGCTGCGGGTCCACACGCGCATCGAAAGCGCGACCGCGGTGCGCGTCGCCTTCACCTACCGCATCGAGTCCGAGCCGGGCGGGCTCGTGGCGACCGGCTGCACCCGGCACGCGGCGGTCGATGCTCGCGGGCGCCCGCGGCGGTTCCCCGGCAGGATCCGGGAGCTGCTGGCTTGACGTCGTCCGCGGGCACCGCCGTCGCCGGCTGGCGCGCGCCGCTCTGCCTGATCCTGACCCTCGTCCTGCCGCTGGTGTCGGGCTGCGCCGCCAAGCACAAGAAGAAGCAGCCGCTCCTGCCGCCGCAGCAGGTGTACGACATGGCGATGAAGAAGATCGCCCGGAAGAAGTATTACACCGCGCGCACCATGCTGCAGGAGGCCGTGCCGCGGATCCCGCCGGACGATCGCGACCTGCTGCCGAAGATCCAGCTGGCGATCGCCGACGCGTTCTTCAAGGACGGCGGGCAGCTCAATTTCAGCGAAGCGCTGAACCAGTACCGGACTTTCCTGACGTACTACCCGAGCCACGAGAGCGCCGATCGCGCCCAGTTCATGGTCGGCATGTCGCTGTTCGAGCAGGCGCTGTCGCCGGACCGGGATCAGGCGCTCACCCGGCAGGCCATCCAGGAGTTCCAGAAGGTCGCCACGGTCTATCCGACGAGCCCGTTCGTGGCCCAGGGCAAGGAGAAGATCGAGGAGTGCTACGATCGTCTGGCGGAGCATGAGCGTCTGGTGGGCCGGTTCTACCAGAAACGCAAGAAGTACAACGCCGCGATCGACCGCTACCGCGCCGTTCTCGATCAGTACCCCCACTACAACCGGACGAACCAGGTCCTGCTCGATATCGGCAAATGTCTCCTGCGGGTCGGCAACCGTCCAGAAGCGGAGGAGTTCTTCACCAGGTTGTTCCAGGACCAGCCCGCCGGCAAACTGGCGCGCCGGGCCAGGGATCTTCTGGCCGAGTTCGATCGACGCCAGCAGAAGGCCGCGGGCAAGAAGGCCAAGGGGTGAGCGCGCGCCGGCCACGTCTCAGCGTGATCGTCCCGAGCTTCAACGAGGAGGCCACGATCGGCGACTGCCTCGAGTCGGTGCGCTTCGCGGACGAGATCCTCGTGGTCGACTCGTTCTCGACCGACTCCACCGTCGCGATCGCGCGGGAGGCGGGAGCCCGCGTCCTGCAGCACGAGTACGTCTACTCGGCCAAACAGAAGAACTGGGCGATCCCGCAGGCCTCGCACGAGTGGGTCCTTCTGGTCGATTCGGACGAGCGCGTGACCCCCGAGCTGCGCGACGAGATCCTCGAGCTTCTGGCATCGGCGCCGCGGCACGACGGCTACTGGATCCTGCGTGCCAATCATTTTCTAGGGCGCCGCATCCGGCACTGCGGTTGGGGGACCGACCGGGTGATCCGCCTGTTCCGCCGCGACCGTGCCCGCTACCAGGACCGCGAGGTGCATGCGGAGATCGAGCTGCCGGAGCCGCTGCCGATCCTCGCGCATCCGCTTGAGCACCACTCGTTCCGCTCGTTCGGGCAGTACTGGAGGAAGCTCCAGCTGTACAGCGAGTGGGGGGCGGCGCAGCTCTACAAGGAAGGCAGGACGGCGGGGATGCTGGAGATTCTGGGTCGCCCCGTGACGCGCTTCCTCAAGATGTACGTCGTGCGTGGTGGCTTCCTCGACGGCCTGCACGGCCTGGTTCTGTCGATGCTCGGCGCGTTCACGGTCTATCTCAAGTACGCGCGTTTGTGGGAGATGCGCGTGCTCGAGGGCGCGTCTCGGGTTCCCGCCCAGGTCGAGGCGGGCGGGGCGCTGGCGCGCGAGCAAATCGGCCGGATGGTGGACGAAGAAAGACGCCCGCGGCAGCCGGCCGCGGCCTCGCGGGCGGGCCACCACGACCAATCGACGCAACCCCGGTGAATGCCCGGACGATCCTTCACCTGAACACCGAGACCGGCTGGCGCGGCGGCGAGGCGCAGACCTTGCGTCTGGCGCAGGGTCTCGTGGAGCGCGGCCACCGATGCGTGATCGCCGGGCCACCGGCGGGAGAGCTCGCGGGACGGGCGACCGCCGCAGGCATCGAGACCGTCCCGCTGAGCGCGCGGGGCGAGGTGGATGTCGCCGCCGCGCGGCGCCTGGCGCGGATCGTGCGCGCGGAGCGCGTCGATCTCATCCACAGCCATACCGCTCACGCGGTCACCCTGGCGACGCTGGCGACTCTCTTCCTCAGCCGCCGGCCGGCCACGGTCGCGGCGCGGAGGCTGTCCTTTCCGTTGCGCGGCGCGCTGCTGGCGCGCGTCAAGTACGGGTTTCGCGTCGACAGGGTGATCGCGGTCTCGGAGGCCATCCGCAGGCTTCTGATCCGGCAGGGTCTCGCGCCGGGAAGGGTCGTGACGGTGCACTCCGGAATCGAGACGGAACACTTCGTCCGCGGGGATCGCCGGCGCTTCCGGGACTCGTTGCGCGGGGAGCTGGGAGAGGGCGCCGACACCGCCTTCCTGGTCGGCACCGCCGGTCACCTGGCCGCGCACAAGGGGCTCGACGTCTTTCTCGAGGCGGCCGCGGCCGTCGCCGTCCGGATGCCCGGAGCGCGCTTCCTGGTGATCGGACGCGGGGAGGAGGACGGGCCCCTGCGGCGCGCCGCCCAGCGTCTCGGGCTCGGCTCGCGGCTCGTCTTCGCCGGCTTCCGCGAGGACATGCCGGACGCGTACGCGGGTCTCGACCTGTTCGTCCTGTCGTCGACGTCGGGCGAGGGCTCGCCGGCGGTCCTGAAGGAGGCGATGGCCGCGGGAACGCCGGTGGTCGCGACGGCGCTTGACGGTATCGAGGAGATATTGGAAGATGCCCGTCACGGCCTGCTCGTGCCACCGGGAGACGCGCCCGGCCTGGCGCGGGCGATCGTCGTCCTGGCCGGGGATGCGACCCTCAGGGCGCGCTACTCGGCGGCCGCGCGGAAGCGTGTCCTGGAGTTCAGCGCGGACAGGATGGTCGAGCGAACCGCGCAGGTCTACCGCTCGATCGAGCCGTCCCAGCGAGCGGGCCCTCCAGGGGAGAACGGATGAGCGGCCTGAAGATCAACACGTATTACATGGACCAGCCCGGCGACTCTCCCTGGGCGCGGTTCAGGAACCGGCTGACACGCCGGCCGATCCCCGATTTCCCCAGGACGATCCAGATCCAGACGTTCACCGGGTGCAATGCCGACTGCATCTTCTGCCCGTACGGCGAGACGTACGAGACGCAGCCGAAGGGGAAGATGGCGCCGGAGCTGTACCGGCGGATCATCGATGAGGCCGCCCGGCACCGCGTGCGCCGCATCAGCCCCTATCTGATGAACGAGCCGCTGATGGACCGGGATCTGTTCGAGAAGATCCGTTACATCAACGAGACCATCCCGGATTGCAAGGTCGTGGTCACGTCGAACGGCCATTTCCTGACGCCCCCGGTGGTCGACAAGCTCCTCGAGCTGGGCGAGGGGCTGCACGAGCTGTACGTCTCGTTCCAGGGGATCGACAAGGAATCATACGAGAAGACGATGCGCGGGAACATGAACTTCGAGCGCACGCTCGCCAACGTGGACCACTTCATCGAAACGCAGAGGAAGCGCGGCCTGGAGCGTCCGAAGCTCTGGATCACCATGGTCGACACCGCCGTCATCGACGCGCGCAAGGCGGTGGCCTACTGGCGCTCGCGCGGTGTGGCCTCGAAGTACACGACGCTCGAGAACCGCGGTGGGAACATCGACGACGCGGAGAGCTTCAGCCGCACGCGATCGATGTCCTACTACACGACCTGCACGCGTCTGTTCAAGCAGGCCTACATCATGTTCAACGGGGATCTGGTGCTGTGCTGCGTGGATTACAGCCGCGAGCAGGTGCTCGGCAACATCACGGGGAGCAGCATCTACGACGTCTGGAACGGCCCCGTCGCCAAGGACATCCGCCGCCGGTATCTCGGCCACGAGTTCGACACGCTGCCGCTCTGCGGCCACTGCAAGATCGACGAGGTGCGCGAGGTGGCGATCGACGTCGACGGGACCGAGACGATCGGCGAAAGCGACGTCGCGGAGGAAGCGAACGGCTGAGACGCTTCCCGGAACGGCCCTCTCAGAACAAACGCCCCTGTCCCCGCGGCTCCTTCGTCTCCTGCACCGCCTCCGTGCAGGCTTCGACCTCCGGAAAGGCCGCGACCAGGCGGGCCGGAGCCGGCACGCGCCGGCCGTCGAGAGCGCTCTTCAGCATCAGCGCGTTCGCCGGCCCCTTGCCCCGGTAGTGATTGTTGGCGATGACGAAGACCTCCTCGGCACGCTCGGCCAGCGAGCGGGCGCGCCCGACCCAGGGCCGCAGCTCCTCCACGGAGTAAAAATAGTCGTAGCGGGCGCTCCCGGAGCGTCGGGCCGGCTCCCCGGTCCCGTCGCGCTCTCTGCGGACGAACCAGCGGGCCGCGTTGCGGCCGTGCAGCCGGATGTAACCGATGGGGGAGGTCAGGTGCGCGGTCGGCGGCAGGGTCGAGCCGATCTCCGGCTGGTCGATGTTGCAGAATCCGATGCCCCGATCGCGGAGATAGGCCAGCGCGTCGGCGTTGTCCCAGCTCCGGTGCCGGAATTCGGCGACCAGCGGCAGCCCGTCCAGCAGACCGGCGAGCGACTCCAGATGGACCCGGCTGGCCGGGCGATCGTGGAACGCGTGCGGGAACTGCATGAGGACGGCACCCAACCGGCCGGATCGCGCCAGCGGCTCGAGACCCGCCTTGTAGCGCATCGCCTCCGCCCTCAGGTCGATCGACTGCCGGGTGGTGCCAGCGCTCGAGGCGGGAGACCCTTGCCGCCGCGCGCCGGGGTGCGTGAGCCCCTGAAAGAGCTTGGCGGTGAATCGGAACGCCCCGTGGCGTCCGACGCGATCGATCCAGGATCGAACGGTCGCCGGATCGGGCTGCCGATAGAACGTCACGTTGATCTCCACGGCGTCGAAAAAGGTGGTGAGAAACATCAGACGATCGAACCCGCGAGACCGCCGCGACGGATAGACGCGGCCTGCCCAATCCGGGTAATCCCAACCGGCCACACCGACCCGAATCAGATTCTTCGCCCCCGATGGTGTTGTTCGCCCGACCTGAGACCGTGATTGATCCAAGGCGTAATTTTTGCTATCATTTGTACCATAATTTCACCAGGCGCCCCATCGGTGCTCCGGGGTTTTTGGAGGCGAGCCTTGGAAATAAAGGAATTCAAGATCGGTGACAAGGTGGTCTATCCGAACCACGGACTGGGCGTCATCGAGCAGATCGAGAAGCGCGCGACCGGCGACAGGATGGAGGAATTCCTCACCCTGCGCATCGTTGCGAACGACAGCACCGTGATGGTCCCGAAAAGCAACACCGCCAACGTCGGCCTTCGACGGGTGGTGAGCCGCAAGGAGGTCGAGGAGGTGTTCGACGTCCTCAAAGACACCAAGATCACCCTCTACGACGATTGGAAGGGGCGCTTTCAGGAGAATTCCGACAAGATGCGGACCGGGTCGATCACCGAGGTGGCCCGCGTGTTCAAGAGTCTCAGCCATCTCGCCCTCCAGAAAAACCTGTCCTACCGCGAGCGACGCATGCTCGACAAGGCGAAGTATCTCATCGTCAGCGAGATCGCCGAGGTCGAGAGGCTGCCGATCGATCAGGTGGAAGCGAAGATCGACCGCGCCGTGTCGCGCGGGATCAAGCAGGTCCGCGATCGCTAGTCTCCCGGCCGGAAGGGCCGGACACGGCAGGCGGTGACGGGCGACCGGAGCGAGCGGTCGCCCCTTTTGTTTCAGCGCCGGGCGCGGCGGCGGCGCGCCGGCCCCGGACCGGCCGCCGGAGAGCGATGGATCAGTTCCTCCTGCAGGCGGTCGCTGGGGAGGCGGCGGAACGCCTCGTCGAGCACGAGGTGCTGCGCGTCTCCTGTCTCGGCCGCTGGCGCTACCTGCTGCGCTTCGCGACCGCGGCCCGCGACAACCTCCTGCTTTCGGCGCGACCGGACCTGCCGCGATTCCACCTGATGCCTGGTTCCCGCGTCCCCGAGGTGCCGGCCGATCGCTTCGCCGGGTGGCTGGACGGGGAGCTGACGGGGGCCGTTCTTCTCGACCTTGGGAAGCGTCCTTGGGATCGCGTCATCGAGATGCGTTTCCGCCGGCCGCGCGCGGACCCGGGCGGGGGCGAGCGGATCCTGGTGTTCGAGCTCCTCGGTCGTTCTTCGAACCTGCTTCTCCTGGACGGCGCCGGCGTCATCCTTGGGCACTGCAGGGATCTGCGGGCGGAGTTCCGGGCGCCCGGAGCGGGGCAGGTCTACACTCCGCCGCCCGGACGCGAGGCGCTCGCGTCCATCCCCGTCGGCCCGGAGGCGCTGCCTCTCGCGCTCGAGCGGTTCGGCGGATCCGAGGGGTTCCTGGCGCAGATCAGCCCGCTCTTGGCGCGCGACCTGGCGATGGCGGGAGCACGGGACGCGGACGCCGACCAGCGCCTGGCCCAGATCCTGAGATCGGCGTCGACCGGCGCCTGGTCGCCGGTGGTCTATTCCACCCGCCCCCTGGACGCGCTCGTCGAAGGCGATCTCCCCGGCCGGGACGAGCTCATCGTCGCGCCGCTGCCGCTTCTCGCTCCGCGAACCGCGCCCGCGGGCACGACGGGTCCGGAAGACGCGCGGACCCTGCTGCCGACCCCGTTTCGCAGCGCCAGCGCGGCGACCGCGGCAGGGCTCGGCCTGCTGGAGAGGCTGCGCGATTTCAGGCATCTCCGGGATCATCATGAGGCGATTGTCCGCAGGGAGATCGAGCGCCTGGAGACACTCCTGGGGAAGCTGCAGGCCGAGCTCGAGAAGGCGCGGGGCGGAGAGCGGCTCCGGCGCCTGGGCGAAGCCCTGCTGGCGGGGCTCGGCTCGGCGCGCGTGCAGGGGACGACCGCCTTGGTCTCCGATCCGTACGACCCTGCCGGGTCTCTGGTCACGATCCCGATCGATCCCGCGCTGCCGCTGCAGGAGAACGCCCGCCTGCTGTTCGAACGGTTCAAGAAGAGCAAGCGCGCGGTCGAGGCGATCGGAAGACGGCGGATCGCGGCACGCTCGCGGCTTGCCGAATGGGCCGCGCTCGCGGGTCCGGCGGCGTCGGTCCGCACCCCGGACGATCTCGATCGACTGCGCGCGCGGATGGAGCGTCTGGGGGTGGTGCACGGCCCGCGTCCCGCGAAGCGCGCGACGCCGCGGTCGAGCCAGGAGACGCCCGCGCGCGTGCGCCGCTACACGAGCCCCGACGGTCTGACGATCCTGGTCGGCCGCAGCGGAGAGGAGAACGACGCGCTCACCTTCCGGGTCGCGTCGCCCTCGGATTTCTGGCTGCACGCGGCCGGGAGTCCCGGAGCCCATGTCATCGTGCGCAACCCCGCACGCGTGACGGCGCTTCCCGAAAGGAGCCTGCGGGTCGCGGCCGAGATCGCCGCCTTTCACAGCGGGGCGCGTCAGGAGACGCGGGTCGACGTCCATTACACGCAGCGCAAGCACGTGCGCAAGAAAAAAGGGATGCCGGGCGGCCAGGTCCTGCTGCGCCGCTTCCGGACGATCCAGGTGACGCCCCGGCTTCCGACCCCGGCGATCGAAGAGGTCTGATTTCAGGGAGCGACGGCGACGCGCCGCAGATCGGCAGGCGCGATGAGACCGTCGTGCAGGGCCGTGGCGACCAGCGCTCCCGAGAAGCCCGCCTGTCGCAGGAACGAAAGGTCGTCCATCGACGCGATCCCCCCGCCGACGATCAGGTCGAGATCGGGCACCGCGTGGCGCAGCCGCTCGAGGCGCGCGCGCGGCAGACCGCCGCCGGTCCCCACCCGATCGAGCAGGAGAAGAATCGCCGACCGCAGTCCGCGGGCCCGGGCCAGGGACAGGATGTCGTGCTCCCGGAGCGGCGAGAGCAGAGGCGAGCGGCTCACGACACCGCCCGCATCGAGGTCGAGGCTCAGCACGGCCGGGTCGCCGGTCACCGGATGACGCGCGGACTGCAGCTCCTCGATCGAACGCAGGGTCTCCGTTCCGATCACCGGCACCACCCGTTCGTCGCGCCAGGCGCCCCTGGCGGCGGCCGCGCCGGAGAGGCCGCCGTCCCATAGGAAGCGGACGTCGGGAGCGGCCGCGATCATCCTGTCGAGCTGCGCGTCGTTGTCCCCGACGCCGGCGATGCGATTCAGATCCGCGACATAGACCCGCTCCGGATCCAGCGTGGCGCGGTACGCCGCGAGCAACACCTGCGGGTCGGAAAGCTCCCGTCCGGCGTCCCCGCACATCCGACTCGTGACGGGGCGGTAGTGGCGGCGGTCTCCCGAGCGACCGCGCACCGCCCGTCCGTCGAGGAGATCGATCACGGGTATAATTCGCGCGGCCTGCCCTCCCGGAGGTTGCCTCGATTCTCCCATGAAAATCGCCGTCCTGGAGCACTTCAGCGCGCAGCCATCCGGTGCCGGCCACCCGGGTCTCCGACGGGAAGGCCGCGCGCTGCGCGACGCCGTGTCGGCCGACCTCCGGCGACTGCCGGGGGTCGAGGTGCTGATCGTCGAGCACGGTCGTCGGTTCCGTGAGACGCTGCGCGCCTCGCACGGGGCCCTGGTGATCGCACCGGCCGGCCGCGGCATTCTCGAGACCCGCTGCCGCCAGGTCGAGGACGAGGGTCGGCTGCTGCTCGGTCCGTCGTCGTCGGCCGTCCGGCTGGCCTCCGACAAGCTCCTCGCCTACCGCTGTCTTCTCGAGGCGGGTGTCCCCGTGCCGCGCACCGAGGCCGTGTCGTTCGCGGCCGCCGATCGCCGGCTGCGCGAGCTGACGCCGCCCTTCGTGGTCAAGCCACGCGACGGCTGCGGCGGCCAGGGAGTGGTCCTGGTGCAGCGGCGCTCGGCCGTCGAGGCGGCGATCGCGTCGCTCCGGAGCGCGACACGCCGGCGCGACTTCCTGGTGCAGGACTACGTCGAGGGTCATGCCGCGAGCGTCTCGGTCCTGGCACGCGATCGGGTGGAGCCATGGGAACGGGACGCCGCTCTTGCCCTCGCGCTCAACCGCCAGCGGTCCGAGTGGCGCGACACCTTCTTCTACCTCGGGGGAGAAACGCCGTGGCCGCACCGGCTCGCGTCACGCGCCCTGGAGGTGGCCCGGGCGGCGATCCTGGCGCTGCGATGCGGGGCGGCGGGGGTGCGCGGATACCTCGGCGTCGATCTGGTGCTCGGCCGCGCCGGCGCGACGGTCATCGAGCTGAACCCGCGGCTGACGACGGCGTATCTCGGGCTGCGTCGATCGCTCGCAGGGAATCTCGCGGAGCTCGTCCTCAACGCGGCCGCGGGACAGGCCCTGCCCCGCCGCCTGACGTTCGCCGGCCGGCATCGCTTCGGGACCGACGGCACGACGAAGGCGCTGCCCTGTCTCCCGCCCCGAAGCAACGGTCCCGCCACCTAGATCGGAGGGCGAGCGATGGGCGATTACTACGGGTGGGACATCGGCGGCGTCCATCTGAAGCTGTCGCATCTCTTCTGCGGCGGCGGCCGGGCGTCGATCCGCACCTGCATCGCCCCGTACGAGATCTGGAGAGATCCGGCGGCCCTGGTGCGCCGGCTGCGCGCTCTGTACGCAAGTGGCGGCGAGAGCACCGGTGCGCCGGCGGGCGGCCGGACCGGCGCGCCGATGACTCCGGCCGGCGGCTGGCCGGCGCGGGGGATGCACGGTGTCACGATGACGGCCGAGCTGTCGGACGTGTTCAGGTCCCGTGCCGAGGGGGTCCGGTCGATCCTGCAGGCGTGCACCGAGGCGCTGGCTGTCCCGCCACGGGTTCTCGATCGGAATGGCGAGCTGCGGCCGCTTGCATCGGCCCTGGAGCGGCCGCTGGACGTGGCGGCGGCAAACTGGGCCGCGACGGCACGCCTGGTCGCCCTCCTCCAGCGGGAGGCGCTGCTCGTCGACGTCGGCAGCACCACGACCGACATCATCCCGATCTCCCAGGGGCGGGCCCGTCCGTCGGGCCGCACCGACATGGAGCGTCTCCTGTCCGGCGAGCTGGTGTACTCCGGCTTCCTGAGGACGCCGCCGGCGAGTCTCGCCGAGGCGGTGCCGCTCGGCGGGGGATGGTGCCGCGTGTCACCCGAGCATTTCACCGTCATGGGGGACGTGCATCGGATCCTGGGCTCGATCGGAGAGCGCGATTACACGACGGCCACCCCGGACGGCCGGGGCAGGAGCCGGGAAGAGGCGCTGGCCCGTCTGGCCCGGCTGGTCTGCGCCGAGGTGGCCGAGGTCGGTGTGGCCGCGCTGGAAACGATCGCGCGCCATCTCGCCGACCGCCAAATCGATCGGCTGGCCGGCGCGGTGCGGCAGGTGCTGGACCGGTGCGACCCGCCGCCACCCACGACGGCGGTTTCGGCCGGCGCCGGCGCTTTCCTGGGCGAGGCGGCCGCCCGCCGCGCCGGTCTCGAGGTGACGCCTCTGGAGCGCTTGCTTCCCCTGGTCTCCGGATGCGGCTGGAGCAGGGCGGCTCCGAGCGCCGCGATCGCCGTGCTGATGGCGGAACACGAAGGGGAGCTTCGTTTCACCCATTGAAGTGCGGCATCCGGCCGCACAAACTCCTCTTGACAGAAAACAGCTTGCGCTGTACCAGAGCGCCACACCGATGATCTCGCCCGATCCTGCTGGGGGTCGTGCCATGGTGAGAGTTCCACCGGTCAGCCCGACGTGACGCGGCGATGACCATCGCCCGGTCACGCCGTTTTCGCTGGGATCTGCTGCTCAAAGTCGGAGGAAGCCTGGGACAGGGGCCGGCGCTGCCTTCGCTCATGCAGCGGATCGGTCTTCTGGCGCGCCGGCGCCGGCTGCTGGTCGTTCCCGGAGGGGGCGCGTTCGGACGGCTGGTCCGCCGCCAGATGGCGCGGGTGCGGTTCGACGAGGCGACCGCGCATCACATGGCGCTCCTGGCGATGGATCAATACGGTCTGCTCCTGTCGTCGCTCAGCCGGCGCACGACCGTCGTCGACAATCTGCGCGCGGCCGAGCTGGTGGCGGAAGCGGGACGCGTCCCGATTCTCCTGGCCTCCTCCCTCGTCGTCGGCGAGACCGGTCTGGAGCGATCCTTCCGGCTGACCTCGGACTCGATCGCCGCCTTCCTGGCGGGGCGGGTCCAGGCGGCTCAGCTGATTCTGTTGAAGAGCATCAGGAAGCCGGCGACGCGGATCCGGGATCGGGCCGCGGCCGAAGCGATGGCGAAGCAAGGGGTCGTCGATCCACTCTTTCCCGGGCTGCTGCCGCCGAAGAGCGCGGTCTGGATCCTGTTCGGGCGCGAGCCGGCTCAGCTCGACCGCTTCATGCAGCCGGCGCGACGCACGATGCGGCCCCGTGCGTCGCTCACGCTCCCCGGCCGCCGCTCCCCGGTCGCCCACCCTTGAGAGCCTCGCGGAAGCTCGCGAGCCGGACCGGATCGAGCCGGCCGGTCCTCCCGCCCTCGCAGAGGGCGGAGCGCGCGCCGACCACGTCGGGCGACAGCTCACGCACCCGGGCGATGTGCGTCAGGCCGATGCAGCCGGCGAGGGCGGAGGTCAGTCCCCGAGACCGGCAATCGGCGATGAAGCGGGCCAGCATCCCGGCGTCGAGGTGCTCGAACAGGCTGCGTCCATCCTTGCGCGCGGTGTCGATCAGGCAGCCATGCGCACCGGCGAGCGCCGCGACCTCCGGCAGACGCTCGGGAGGCAGGGAGCCGATCGCCTCCGCATCGCCGTACGCGGCGGCGACGACGCGCACCGAGGGGGCGGCCTGCCGGGTCGCCGCCACGATTTCCCGCAGGAAGCGGCGCGCCTCCTCCGCGGAGCGCATGCCGAGCAGTCCGACTTTGACGTAGTCGACCCCGCACGCAGCCGCCCCCGCCGCCGCCAGCGCGAACGTGCCGGGCCGATTGGAGGCGTCGCCGATGGCGGCGCTCACCGCCGGC